>Ga0209624_10000028_pt1 | contig 145329 bp, 123 predicted proteins | sample JacPinW_OM2H0_O1_FD_188565 | JGI IMG/M metagenome (GOLD analysis project Ga0209624, IMG submission 188565) | Forest soil microbial communities from Algoma, Ontario, Canada - Jack Pine, Ontario site 1_JW_OM2H0_O1 (SPAdes) (version 2) | ecosystem: Environmental > Terrestrial > Soil > Boreal... | reverse complement strand
GCTTGATGAGCGCATCGACCACGGTCTCGGTGTCCTTGCCAGCCACCTTGGCCAGCATGAGGTAGCGGGTTTTGCGCTCCACCAGGGTGGCGATCTGACTGTTGCAGCTGCCGAAGAACAGATCCCCGAGGCGTGCCAGGGCCCGGTTCTGTGCCAGTTTACAGCGCTTCGGCCGCCTGGCCCGTTGCCATGCCGAGGCATCCGCCTCGCTCGCCCGGTAGGCCTGCCGACCGCCATTGCGGCCGATCTCGCGGCTCACGGTGCTCGGTGCCCGCCCCAGAGCGCGCGCCATCGTGCGCGTCGACCCTCCGGCCATCACTCCGCGGGAGATCTCCTCGCGTTCCGCCAGCTTCAGCGCCAGGAGCGAGCGATGGCGTGGCGAAGGCCGCATACCCCCGCTTCTCGACAGGATGCCGCCAATCGCGGAATGGTTACGATCGAATAGCTGAGCGATCCGCTGCAGCGACTCGCCTTGTCGCCAACGCTCCCACATCAAGGCCTTATCGGTCTCGGTGTATCGGATCCTCGTCCGGTACTTCATCTGAAACACCCTCCACTCTAGGATCAGAGTCTAGGTGTTGCATCGACCGCTTGAGTCCACAGTCACTCACGGACGCATTCGGGTGTCGCTCGCTAAAACGGATCGGAGCTGGCGCGCACTGCGGCGAACTGGCGCGGAAGCGCTTAAAGATTTACCGCTTTCGGCCGGAGGGTGTTTTAAGCAGGTACACGCTGGTGGGCCATTCACGGGGTAATTCTGAGAAGAGGTTGCGCAAGTTATTGAGCCTGCGCAGAATATCGATCAGGTTAGGTTTCTCTCCCGGGCACCAATAAAAACAATAGCTTAGCGTTTATTTCGATTCTCTTTCTGCAGGTGTTTACCGCCGAAACCCGACAGGCATTTCGGCACACTCACTGACGGGTGTTGGCCGGTCAGCGACGGTCGCCTCAGCATGCCTGCTCTGCTGGCCCTGAGACGCCCGTGGTGAGCCTCCGGTCTCGGGAACTCTATCACGCGCTTCCGGGCCAGAACCGGCCGTCCGGGGCGGGAGTCCGGCTTTCTCCAATGTGGACAGTCAGGAAGTTCGTCCGCTTGAAGTGTATGCGGTAGATCACGAACCTCCCGCCGTGTGTCGCACGGGGCGGACAGATGTTCCTATCGTTCAAGGATCCGTACTCTTTGCGGATGACGCAACGACTCGTGATTCCAAGCCGAGAGGAAGTCGACGGTGAACTCTCGGTCGCGCGCCGTTGGTGGCAATTTTCAGTGCGCTTCAATGTGGCGATCTCACAGAGCATTCCAGTCGCGCGCATGCACGAACGCGAATCGGAGGGCGTCATGATGAGGTGGGGTCTTGCGCATAAGACCGCGCAAGGCACTATCAATCTCACTAGCCGCGGCTCAGTTCGCAGCGATGCGCTGAAGTCTGCACAGGACCTGCGAAGAATGTGGGTATATGGTCAGCGCGGCATCGTGCCGCTTGCGGGCTTTTATCTCTGGCAACGCGCGCCAGCTGGGAATGATCAACCCTACTACGTACGTTTGGTGAACCGGCTGGTCTTTGGCGTTGCAGCGCTCTGGGAGCGCGCAGAAGCCGATGACGAGGTCATCGAGAGCTGTGCGCTCATCACCGTCGATGCTAACCCGCTGCTAGCTGAAATCGACCCAGCCACAGGACAGATGCCTGCGGTTCTCCGATCCGAGGATTACGACGCGTGGCTCTCATCCAACGTGGACCAGGCGAATCAGCTGCTGCGGCCGTATCCGCAAACTTCGATGGTCTGTCACCCGGTCGCGCCCTACGTGAATCACCTGGAGTTCGACGAGCCCAGCTTGATCAGACCAGCTGATCGGAAGGCCTAGCGGCCAACTCGGAGCTCGCTGCCCGCAAGCGGATGAAGCGTCGCCGCCGCCAACAGTCACCGATCGGGCGCGCGTACTTACCATTGCAGGGCGCGGGGCCGGCGGCCGCGTCCGCATTGACTGGGCGACTGAGCATGGCTGTAAAGGAGCTAATGCTCTTCAACAAAGCGTCGAATCGCATTCCACGCATGCTTGCTCTCGTCCAGCCACGGGAGAGTGAGCGGCCAGTCGTGCTGCATTCCCTTGCCGATGAGCACGCGGACGTCAGTGCCGACGGATATGGCTGCGTCCCTCACGCGCAGCGTGTCATCAAGCAACAGCTCGTTTTCTCCGACGAGAAGCAAGAGCGGCGGTAGCCCTGAGAAGTCGGCGAATACCGGTGAGACATACGGCGAACGAGCGTCCGCTTGACCCACATAATACCTCGCCCATACCTCCAGGTGCTTGCGCGTGAACCACAGATCCCTGCCGTAATTGCCGTCGACGGAGGATCCTGAGACCGTCAGATCCGTCCACGGCGAAAGCTGAAACGACCCGTTCGGCATGACAAGGCCGGATTCTCTAAGCCTGACGAGCAGGCTGAGACTCAGGCCCCCTCCGGCCGAATCGCCCGCCACAAAAATCGCCGCCTGCGGCCGTAGGGCCTTAACGAAGCGCCACGCCACGAGCGCGTCATCGAGTGCTGCAGGATACTGGTGCTCTGGAGCGAGCCGATAATCGGGCACGAAGACTTCCGCCTGACAGCGATAGCTCAAGCGCATCGCTCGATTGCGGTATGAGGCAGGCGAGCCCATAAAAAACGCGCCACCGTGAAGGTAGAGAATTACCCGGGCTGGGGACTCGACCGCGCAGACGGACTCGATGGCGAGCCCGTCGACGGCGTGATCTCCAAAGACGAGCCTGGGGAACTTCCGCCGTATCGCTTGCCGCGATACTCGGCTAAAGCGTTCGAAGCGGCCACGCATCCTTATAGGTGGCGTTGTCGCTCCGAATAGCGTGCTAGTGACCAGTCCGTAGGCGCGCAACGACAGCCATCGTTTCCATCGACTCAGAGTCTCAGGCTGCAAGCCGTGACCGTCCTCGCCGCCCATCTTCAGTCGATCCATTGCGCTGCGCTGTCGGTCAGTCCGTTAAGGAGCATAGGCGTTAGTGGCTTCATCACCACTATTTGCGTTGCCGTAATACATCTTCTGGGCGTGCTGAAGCGGCACTGGGCAATCGGTGGCGTAGCTTACGATTACGGTGGTTTCTCTCCTCATAAATTGGAATCCGGAAAGCGGTCGCCCGTCAATGACAGAAGTGGGTCACTTACCCATTCGCACCAGCCTCAGCCCGAGTGACCGGTTCCGGAACGGGCATCAGGCAGCAGGCGGCCACAAGCAGGCAACGACATGGCCGAAATGGCTGTCTCGAAGCGGACGCTTGCGACCTTACGTAAATTTGGTCAACTCGGCAGGGAACGTAGCGCACCCTCGACGATGCCCAACAACTCCTTGCGTGTAGCACCCGTGGAGGCTTGCAGGGTCAGACCGAAGTTGAGGGTCTGCACCAAGTGCGCGAGCACGTCCTCATCGACAGTTTCTGGCAGGTCTCCATCGACCTTTGCACGTCGGAACCTCTTGCGCAGGTCCGCCAGCCCAGCGGCGCGCTGCGCGGCAAACTCCGGCCGCAACGGGTCATCGCCACAAGACAAAGCCCCGTGCACCCACAAACATGTTCCGGGGGACTGCGCTTTGGTCAGCAGGTCGACGACGCCGTAGAAGAGACGCTCCATCACCCGGCGAGCCGTCGGCTCTTTGAGAGCTTCGCTTAGGTACCGGGAGGGTCCTTCGAAGTACCGCTCAAGCGCCAGCCGATACAACGCCCTTTTGTTGCCGAACGCGGCATAGAGGCTGGGGCGGTTGATGTCCATAGCTTCAGTCAGATCCTCCAGCGACGTGCCTAGGTACCCCTTTCGCCAAAACACCTGCATGGCACTGTTGAGTGCTTGGTCGGCATCGAACGCACGCGGTCGCCCACGCTTCTCTTTGATTCCTTTGCCTTTCATACCAGTAGGTAAATAAATAGTTGACGGGCACCTGTCAAGCGACGTAGTTTCAGTACCAGTCGGTACATAAATGATTCTCTGGGTCCTGGCGGACGGCACGTTGGGCTATCTGAACGACTTTCTCAAATAGGCGGCCCGCGGGGCCAACAAAGCACTCTCGAGAAGGAACAGCAGCATGAATCGATTGAAAGGCAAGGTTGCCGTCGTGACCGGCGCCAGCAGCGGGATTGGTCGGGCGACCGCGAGTTTATTTGCTGCCGAAGGCGCTTTCGTCTTCATCACCGGACGGCGCCAGGACGAGCTCGACGCAGCTGTGGCGGAGATCGGGCCCAACGCTGTCGGCGTTCGCGGCGACATCGCCAATCTCGCCGATCTCGACCGCCTGTTCGAGCGGATCAAGACTGAAAAGGGACGGATCGACATTCTGTTCGCAAACGCCGGCGTCGGTGAATTGCTGCCGCTCGGCGCGATCACCGAAGCGAGTTTTGACAAGACTTTCGACGTCAATGTGAAGGGAACGCTGTTCAGCGTGCAGAAGGCCCTGCCGCTGATGCCCAGAGGAGCCTCGATCGTCCTCAACGCGTCGATGGTTTCGGTCAAGGGCATGCCGGCGTTCAGCGTCTATGCCGCGAGCAAAGCCGCGCTGCGTTCCTTCGCGCGCAGCTGGATCGTCGATCTGAAAGACCGCCAAATCCGTGTAAACGTCGTTAGCCCCGGTACCATACCTACACCAGGTTACGACCAGCTTGGCCTGACCAAAGAGCAGATGACGGGTTTCATAGCCTCCCAGGCTGCCGTAATCCCGCTCGGACGCGTCGGCGTCCCCGATGAAATTGCGAAGGCTGTCCTGTTCCTCGCATCCGACGACAGCAGCTTCGTCAATGGGATCGAACTGTTCGTCGATGGCGGCATGGCTCAGATTTGACCCATCAAAAAGCGCATGCCAACACCAGCTTCGCGCGTGGAAGTTCAGATCCGCGCTAGAAGGAGAGATAGATCGTTCCTCGCTTGGAGATTGCCGGGTCTCCGTCCCCAAGGAAGCCGGAAAAGTGCCCCCGACTTCTTCCTGGCACCGAAGGCCGGCTGCTAGCGACGGCAATTCCCGGAGCCGAATTCATTGAACTAGATTCACGCAACCATATCCTGCTCGAGCATGAACCAGCGTGGCAACGGTTTCGCGAGGCCGTCCTCCCGTTTTTGAAGCCATATGCAGCGGCAACTGGTTCCATATTCGCGGCACTGTCGCCGCGCGAGCACCAGGTGCTGGCGCTGATGTACGACGGCCTGAGCAACATCGACATCGCGGAACGCCTTAAGATCAGCGAAAAGACGGTCCGCAATCACGTATCCAACGTTTTCGACAAACTAGGTGTTTGGTCCCGTGCACAGGCGATCGTTTTCGCGCGCGAACACGGCTTCGGCCGGTGAATCGGGCTAAACGGACCTTCGAGGATCCGATGCCGCAAAGCAGCCCTGCGCGACCGACCGGAGAGGGGTCTACACCGGTCCAACATGGCCCATCCAGTCAAACGATTTGGAGCCGCGGCGCACCTGGGCGAACTGCGGCGGAAGCTCTTAAAGAATTGCCCGCTACGTTGTCGGCCACAAGAGTGTTTTAAGCAAGCATCCGGTAGTGGGCAATTTGGTGGGTAATTTTCGGCAGCGAATTCACAATGGCATGAATCCGTTAAAGCGCGCCGGCCGAACAGTTCCCGAGTCAGTCAAGCAAGGATTCATTAAGACACCCGCCGCCCGGCAGCCCCGTTCCTTCACCCCGGTGGCCTGACAAGGCCACCCTTACGTCGCATCTGTGCTGTCGCTGTCGCTCCGGCGTCTCACACGACGAAATGTTGCAGGAGGTACATCGAACATCTTGCGGAACGCTCTGGTAAATGCCGCCTCTGAACCGTAGCCGTACCGATCGGCGACTTGCATCACGGCAATATTTCCATCGCAGAGGTCGCGTGCCGCAAGGACCATTCGCCAGTGCGCTAGATATTTCATCGGCGGTGACCCAACGAGGTCCGTAAATCTTGCGACAAATTTGGAACGTGAAAACGCGCAGGCCGACGCCAAGGACTGCACATTCCAAGCATATTGGGGCTGACTGTGCATGAGCGACAGCGCACGACAGATTGCGGGGTCCCGCAGTCCGGCCAACCAGCCGTGCACCGGACCCGCACCGTTCGAGACGAATTGCCTCAGCGCGTCGACGAACAGAATTTCGGACAACTTGCAGACCAGCGCGTCACTTCCCGGACCACCTGCAACGTGCGCCTCAATCGATCCGCGCGCCAGAGCGGCTAACAGCTCCCGCCCACCTTCGGTCCCGACTCGAGCCGTGAGCAGGGCTGGGAGTCCTGCAACGACATGGTCGGCGCCCCACCGTTCAATTGCGAAGAACCCGCAGAGCAGTCTGGCGGGATCGCCGCCGCCGCCATGGCGAATGGGCAGAACGCTACGCCGCGCCAAGACGCTTTCCACGAATTCTCGCGACAGGGTGAGCGGCGCAATTCCGTGATCGCTGGCCAGAACATGCACGTGGCCATGCGGAAACAACGCGATGTCGCCGGCCGCGAGCTGCGTCGAAGCATGGCCTTCGACCGTGACGACACATACCCCCTCCGTGACAAGGTGGTACGGAATCACTCGATCCGTTTCAACCCCGAGAGCGCCGGCAATATCACGGGAAGAAGGGGTAACGACCGCCCACGGCGCCTTCAGGTCGGCGTCGATAAACATCGACCCCGAAACGCGCAATGCTCGTAGGGCATCGGACAAGGCGTCCACAACTCCGAAGCACTCCCGGCCAGTTCCCCGCGAACGGTGGATGATCGGTCAAACGTCCCGGATTCTCGGCCTAACGGCGCTGAACGTTACAGGTCCATTCTACCGCCGACGGGATGGATGTTTGTCGGGGTATTCGTGTTCAGAACGGGGCAGGTTTGACCCTTTCGCACCAAGTAATGCCCGCGCACCGGAGTGATGTCATGTTCGTTGTAAGAAATAGGGCTCTCGGGGTGCTCGCCGCACTTTCGATCGCTGCACTTCTCGTTATCTTCTCGGCTCTTTTCGACACCACGGCTAATTCGCCGGTGCAGCAACAGGGCGGACGCGCATCCGACAGGCAGGCGGATACCGTCACCAGTCCTAATCTGCTAACGGCTGGAACCGGGCCAACAGCGGACGCTAGTTGCGGTTCAGCGTGCACTCAAAAGCAGTCGCTGCCAGCATCGAGCAACGATTAACCCCCAGCGGCGGTGGCGCCCGCGCTTCTTTAGCTCAGCGAGCTTGCACAGTCTCTGGGGGATTACCCTCCTTGATAAGCTTGCGCAGCTCATTACGGCCCTCGGGAGTATCTTTGTGGCCGTGGACCGCGGCGGCATGCTGCATCGCGATTTCGAGCAGCTCCCTTTCGCTATCGGCGGAGATCGCAACGCTGCACTTGCTCTCGCTCGGGAATTCACGGCAGTCGATGTATTTGCGAGCCATCTCAGTCTCCCTCTTCTCATGAAGGGTCCGATATTTTGCACCTTCCCGGTTTGCTTGGGGATAGGGACCCTCGGTCCGAGCCGGTGAACGGTTTCTTTTCGGCTCGGTTCGGCCATTGGCTGCCGCTCTGCGTCCACGCGGCGCTTTCCGTGAAGCGGACGTTGGGACTGCCGTTGGATAAGATACGACTGAGGAGCCATGCGCAGGGCACGGAACTCCGAGGAACCGTAGCCGTTGAAGCCAGTGCGCGCGGCGCAGGACGTCCGGCGACTACGATGGCTGACGCGGTCACAGCGACTTTCGGAAGAACACCCTCTTGAACCCGGCGTCACGCCTTCGTTGGATCTCTTTGTATCCGACCTTCTCGTACATCGCGAGGTTTTCGACCATGGCCTCATTGGTGTACAGCTCCACGGCCTTCAATCCAGCGAGCCTGGCCGTACGTTCGACATACCCAATGAGCTCCCTGCCGATACCTTTCCCGGACTTCGCTGGCAGGACTGCGACACTCTCCAGATGAACATGGTCCCCTTCGCGGTAAAAGACGACGTACCCGACGAATTGACGTTCGAGCAATGCTACGTGAACGATGCCTTGTTCGATCTGCGCGGCGAAGTCTGCATCCATCGGCGCCGGGACCTTTCCTATTCTGTCGATGTATTTCGAGTATGCGGCTCGCGCGCACGCTCGAACGTTCGCGAAATCATCGAGCGTCGCTTTTCTTATCTGGAAGTCGCAGTTCAAGTCGTACGCCCCACAGAGCATCGGATCGGCGCGCGGGGTCTAATTTTGAGCTTTCTGGCCCAGGCGGCATAGGGTCGGCAGCCGGCCAAAGAGCTTCCAGCGCGGCAGCGTCGACTCCACCGCTTTCAGGCTTGGACGGCGACCACTCAATTCCTTTCGGCTGATTTGCGTCCTCCCCGCGAACGACCTGAGCAGCAGCGGTGCCGGCAAGCGGTGAAAGGCTGAGGAGCGAGACGATCAGTCGGCGCAGGCTAAGACTGGGTCCCCTACGCAAACCTGCCAGAGGGAGCGATTTCCTCGCCGCCGCCGTCCAGCCGACCATACCTGCCAGAACCAGCACGCGAACCACCCGCCGCACAAGGCACCGCGCGCCCCACACGCGCTTAGCGTGCGCGGCTCGTCGTTCTTGGTTTCGCGCACCAGTGCCCTGCCCTCCTTGAGGTCAATGTCGGCCCACCTGAGTCGGGTGAGTTCGCCCTTGCGGGCACCAAACCCTATCCCCCGAGGTGGCGTTGCGCGAGCGCCGCCTGAATCGACTTGGCCGGAGCATCTATGATCGGACGGGACTGGTACGATTCACCGGGATAGGAAACAAGAAGAGAAGACCAGTGCGCCGTTTGTTCTGGGTCGTGTGTCTGCACTGGGCAAGCCTTGTGCTCGCCGCCGAGCCCCCTGCCGATCCCATCCTGCGCATCGACCCCGGCATGCACACGGCAGTGATCAATCGGATCGCTGTCGATGCCCGGGGCCGCTGGCTCGTCACCGCCTCTGACGACAAAACCGCTCGCGTGTGGGATCTCAAAACGGGCCAGCTCCAGAAAGTCCTTCGCCCGCCGCTGGGTCCGGGCGCGGAAGGCCAGCTCTACGCTGTTGCCCTGTCGCCGGACGGGGCGACGGTGGCCGTGGGCGGCTGGACACAATTCAACGGCGGCACCGAAGAAACTGCGCCGGAAAGTCATGCCCTCTACCTCTTCGACCGCGCCACGGGTCGGGTGTTGAAGCGCCTTGGCGGACTGCCCGATACCATCCTGGACTTGGCCTTCTCGCCTGACGGGCGGTACCTCGCCGCCTGCTTGAGTGGCCATAACGGCGTGCGCCTCTACCACAGCGACGCCTGGGATCTGGTTGGCCAGGACACCGATTATGGCGATTGGAGTGTTGGCGCCGACTTCAGCCGGGATGGGCGGCTGATCACCGCGAGCGTCGACGGCTACGTCCGCCTCTACCAGGTGAGCAACTCCGGCCTACGCCTGTTGGCCAAACAAACGGAGCCAGGTGGGAAGCAACCGGTTGACGTGCGCTTCTCGCCCGACGGCCGGTTGATCGCGGTGGGATTCGTGGACACCCCGGCTGTCAATGTGCTCGACGGCTTGACCCTGGCCCTGCGCTATACCGCTGACAACCAGCAGAAGTTGGGCGAGGCGGTCGCCTGGTCGGCCGATAGCCAGACACTGTTCGCGTCGCATTTTGCTAACGGCATGTTTCTCATCCGCCAATGGTCACAGGCCGGCCAAGGGACTCCGCGCGATACGCCGGCGGCCGAGAATACAGTGGAGGACCTGCGCGCCCTGCCCCAGGGCGGGGTGGCCTTCGGGGCTGCCGATCCGGCCTGGGGTGTAGTCGACGCGGGCGGGCATCGAAGCCGGTTCGTCGCGGGGCCAATCGCGGACTTCCGTAATCGGAAGAGCTTTCAACTCGCCCACGACGGCCGCACGGTGCGCTTTAGCTACGAGCATGGGGGCAAGTCGGCCGCCCGCTTCGACCCGGAGCACGGGTTGAGTCTGGGCGAGGACACCGCGATTGCGCTGACGGCCCCGCGCACCGAGGCCCCCGGCCTCGCCATCACCGACTGGGAGAACACCGAGCAGCCCAAGCTCAACGGCACGATGCTGCCGCTGGCGCCCCATGAGACGTCGCGCGGCCTGGCCATCGCTCCGGATGGCGCGCACTTTGCGGTCGGTACGGATTATTACGTTCGCCTTTACGACCGCAGCGGCACGCAACGCTGGCAGGTGACTGCTCTGGGGATAGCGTGGGCCGTCAATATTAGCGGCGACGGGCAGAGCGTGGTGGCGGCCTCTAGCGACGGCACGATTCGCTGGTACGACATCGAGAATGGGCGCGAGAAGCTCGCGTTCTTCCCCCACGCCGATCGAAAGCGCTGGGTGGCCTGGACGCCTTCGGGCTATTACCAGGCCTCCCCTGGAGGCGAGGACCTGATCGGCTGGCACCTCAACCACGGCAAGGATGCGGCGGCCGACTTTTTCCCGGCCTCGCGCTTTCGCAGCAAGTTCAACCGTCCAGACGTTATCGCCCGGGCGCTGAGCGCCCCCTCAGAAGCCGAGGCGCTGCGTTTGGCCGATGCCGAGGCCGGACGCAAGCCGGAGGCCCGTCCGGTCAGCCTGCAGACGCTGCTGCCGCCGGTGGTGGAGATTCATTTGCCGCGGGATGGGACGTCGGTGACGAGCAGCAGCGTCACGGTCCGCTATGCCGCGCGTTCACCGGCAGATGCCCCGGTGACGGGACTCCGTGCGCGTGTCAATGGCCAGGCGGTGAGTCTGCCCGAAGCCCGCGCCCTTATCGTATTGCCCAGCGGCAATGAACGTGAGGTGACGATTCCGATTCGCGAGGAAGACAGCGAAATCCAGCTCTTCGCCGAGAACAAGAACGGCGTGTCCACGCCGGCGACCGTGCGTCTGATCTGGGCGGGCAAGGCGCCCGCCTCGGCACAGGAAACGATGTTCAAGCCAAAGCTCTACGTGCTCGCCGTGGGTGTGGCGCAGTATGCGAATCCGTCGTTCAACCTCGGCCTGCCGGCCAAGGACGCGCGCGACTTTGCCGGTGCGTTGATGAAGCAGAAGGGCCGGCTGTATGCCGATGTTCAGGTGCACCTGCTGACCGACGCCGAGGCCACCAGGGACAATGTCGTCGATGGCCTCGAATGGCTGCAGCACGAAGTCACGGCGCACGATGTGGGCATGATGTTCCTCGCCGGCCACGGCATGAACGACAACAACGGCAAATACTACTTCCTGCCGCACAACGCCGACCCGGAGAAACTGCTGCGCACTGGGGTACCGCAAAGCGACATCCGCGACACACTCAGTAGAATGGCGGGCAAGGCGGTATTTTTCGTTGACACCTGCCACTCGGGTAATGCCCTGGGCACCGCGAAGACCCGCGGGCTAGGGGACGACATCAACTCCTTAGTCAATGACCTGGCCTCGGCGGAGAACGGTGTGGTGGTGTTTGCCGCCTCCACTGGCCGTCAGCTCTCGCTTGAAGACCCGGCTTGGGGGAATGGCGCCTTCACCAAGGCGGTGGTCGAAGGCTTAGACGGAAAGGCGGACTTCCAAAAAGCCGGACGTATCACCCTCAAGGGACTCGATTACTACATCGACGAGCGGGTTAAGGAGCTTACGGGTGGCAGGCAATCGCCGGTAAGCATCGCGCCCAGTGGGGTAGCGGATTTCCCGATCGCCGTGGTGGCGAACTGATGCCGAGCCGCCGCAGCCTTCTCGCGCACCACTGACCGCCGCCGTTGTGCCTCTATCGCCTGGTGCTGCAGGAGGTCCACGGCAAGCCCGCTGTTGTGCTGATTCTGCGGCGCTTACTTAGCGGCAATTTTGGTACGTAAATTACCAGAAGGCCACAACGGCTTCCGCATCACGCTGATTTGAGCACCTGCCCAATGACCGCCAGGAGCTGCTTCCCGGTGAAGGGCTTATGCAGAACCGCCGAAGCGCCGAGCTGTTGCGCGGTCTCCAACAGCCCACCCGTCCACACGGAGCCGCCGCCACTCATCGCGATGATCTTGACGCTCGGATTCTCTTGCCGCAATACGGCAATTGTCTCGAGCCCGTCCTGGTTTGGCATGAAGACATCACACAGAACTAGATCAACCGATTGCCTCCGGCACAAGCGAAGCGCAGCTAGTCCGTCCGGCGCTTCCGACACCTCAAACCCGTCGGCCTCAAGAACCACGCGGACGGCCGCCAAGATTGCGGGTTCGTCATCGGCGACGAGAATTCGCACCGTCTGGCATCCTCCTATGTTCGCTCGTTCCCTTTGCTCTCGGGACGATCTTGAGGTGACACCCGCGAATACTACCGCTCAGGAGTAGAGTCCGCCGATATGGTGAGATTGGTCCCGATTTAGGTCCGATCACTGCTGGAAAAAACGCAGCGTATGGCTTGACAGGTCTGTCGAACGTATAAACCGTTGGGCATTTCTTGATGGACCATCGCTGATCGGAGACCGTATGCGCAACACCGAGGCGGCCACATGGACCATGCTCGCTGTGAGCCTGACTCAGACGATCTCGGTAGCGGCAGCCGTGGCACCTGGCGAGATTCTCGACGCCTACAAGGTCGCGGCCGGCGGGAATGCTTGGGATGACAAGGTCACTCTGGAAACGCAATTCACGACAGCCGGCTATGGCTTGAGGCACCGGACATTCCATCGGCGATTTGCGGACCGGGCGTTTCGTAAGCGAATACACGTTAGGCCCCACTAGCACGGAGGAAGGTTTTGACGGGGCCAACCCGCTGGCAGAGGGAGATGTCGGGAACGGTAACCCTGCAACAGGGTGGGGATGGACGCGAGCTGGCCGCCAACGATTCCTATCGCATCGGCGAAAAATGGTGGCAGCCTGATCGTGGCGACGCACAGATCTCGGACGGCGGGGAGAAAAGCTGCGGGGACGCGACCTGCGAGGTGCTTAGCATAACGCCGAAGAATGGTAAGGCGTTCGAAGCCTGATTCGATAGAACGACGGGTCTACTGGTGAAGACTGTCGAGCACCGACAGCCACTTACCGTTACGACCACGATGTCGGACTATCGGCGGGTCGACGGCATCATGCTCCCGTTCCGGATTACGGTCGACACCGGGCTCGGGAAGGAATACCTGCGGACGCTGTCACTGACCGAGGCGAGGTTCGCAGGGCCGCGTCCTGAGTCGGTGTATAGAGCGCCCAAGGTGACCCTGACCGACTTCTCCATCGCCGGCGGCGCGCCCGAGACCGCGATCCCTTTCCACCTGATCAACAATCACATCTATGGCGCCGCGCTAGTGAATAAGCGCGGCCCGTACGTCTTCCTCTTCGACACCGGCGGCACCAACGACATCACACCGACGCTCGCCCGGACAGTGGGCCTTGAGATCGTCGGGAGAACGCCCGAATTCGGTGCCGGTGCCGGCATCATGGAAGGCGGTTTCACTCGGGTTCTCGAGCTCCAGGTAGGCGATGCCGTCTTGCGGAACCAAGTCTTCAGTGTCACCCCACTCGAAGACCAGGAACCGATCGAGGGTACGCCGATGGCTGGCCTGGTTGGTTACGAGGTATTCAGCCGTTTCGTCACGCGCATCGACTACGGCGCCGGAATGATTACGCTCATGGATACGCGAAACTTCGATCCGAGGGATGTGGGGACGCCGGTCAAATTCCTCTTTCACGCCCACATCGCCGAGGTCACCGGCACCTTCGAGGGACTGCCGGCGAGATACAGTATCGATACCGGTGCGCGTTTCGAGTTGATGTTGACGAAATCGTTCGCAGCGCAGACGGACTTGCGTGCCAAACATCCAAAAGGCATAGACAGTGTGTATGGATGGGGCGTTGGTGGCGCGGCCCGCGGATACGTTACCCGCGCCAGCGAAATGAGTCTGGGCGACGTCGAAGTGAACGATGTGGTCACTGACCTGTCACTTCAGGACAGAGGTGGCCTATCAGGGAGCATCGGCGGCGGAATTCTCAAGCGCTTTGTTGTTACGTTCGATTACGCGCATCAGACGATATACCTCAAACCGCGGCCTCGACCGATCGCCGACATCGGGACCTTCGATCGGGCCGGAATGTGGTTCAATGCCTCAAGCGAGGGCTTCGAGATTGTCGACGTGGTGAAGGCTGCACCCGCGGAGCAGGCGGGCCTGCATGTGGGCGACACGATCCTGGCCGTCGACGGTGAGGCGGTCGCGAAGCTGCACCTCTACGATCTGCGCCAGCGGCTTCGCGACGACCCGCCGGAGACCGTAGTGACTTTCCGCGTCAAGGCCGGGCCTGCGGTGAAGGATGTCAGAGTCACCTTGCGCAACCTGATATGACCTGTCTGGTCCCACAGGTGGCTGATCCAGACCGCGACGATGGCTTCCGATGAGCTGCCGCCCTCTTCCTCAGCCCCTTAGGGCATGGCCGGAGTCCTCGATGATGAAATTCATTGCGCGAGTTCTAACACTCTGCGGCTTCCTGACCGTCGCGATGGCGCAGCAGTTTCCGCTTTGGGAGCACCTGCTGAGCCTCTACGGCGGCAAGACCGATGAGACGCCGGTACCCTCGATGAAGATGGGCAACCATATGCAAATGTCTTTGAAGGGCAAGTCACAGCCCGGTGACGATCAGCGCGCCCAGGGGATCGTGGCCGCTGCACGCGAAGTGCTGGCACGTTATGGGGATGTAAACCTGGCGCTGCACGATGGCTATAAGCCGTTTCATCCGACCGGCCGAATGGGCGAAGAGGTCCATTACACGAACTACCGCTTCGCTCGAAGAGAGCAGCAGCAAGTCGACTACAGGCGGCCCGGATCGATCCTTTACAGGCGCACACCCGAGGGCATGAAGGCCGTCGGCGTTATGTACACCGCGCCGCGTGATTCAACTCCAGAGCAGCTGAATGGAATTGCTCCTCTGAGTATCGCGACCTGGCACCGCCACGTGGACTTTTGCGGTGGCCCGCGAACCTTGCCATTCAGCGAACAGTTCGGACCGGGCGCGCAATTCGGGCCACAGGGTAGTATTCAGACCGAGGACGCCTGCATCGCGGCGCACGGTTTGTGGATTCCCGTGGTCTTCGGCTGGATGACTCACGTCTATCCAGATGAAAGACAGACGTGGGCCGGAATGGATATGCAGATGGAATCCAACACCGAGGCCCTGAGATGAGGACTACGGGCCACTGTGTAAGGTCCAGCCAGCGGCGCTCCTCACAGCATTGGACCTCCTTCTAACATTCGGGCATCGCATCAGTCGTCGCGCTGCCATGGGAAGCCACCCTGATATTTCGATCCCTGTTGCCGCACTCAAGCGAGCGACTACGTCGATCGCCGAATGAGTTGATTGGCGATGTCGTCCAGATCGATACCGACGATGCTGGGCTGAGGGCCGACGGAAAGTACCGCGTTTCCGGGCCGCTTGATGAGAGCCGCACCCCACCCAGCGGCCACAGCACCCAGCGTATCCCACGTATGAGAGGCGATAAGAAACAGCTGAGAGGGTAGAGCTCCTAGCTGCTTCTCAACGTAGGCGTACGCTTCGGGCGCAGGCTTATGACGGCGTACTTCTGCGATATCCACACTGAAGCGCCGGTCAAACTGGTCGATGATGCCGCCATGCCGCAGTTGTCGGGTTTGCACCTCGAGCAGGTTATCGGTCAGCGTAAAGAGGTGAAACCCGGCAGCTCGCAGCTTACGCAGCGCCGTGGGGACCTCTGGGTGAGGAGGCATGGTCGCAAACTTGTCCGTCAGCTCCTTCTTATCGGCCGCGGCAACATTGACACCTCGCGTATCAGCCAGCATCTGCAGGACAGCCGCGCCGATCTCCGTGAATGGAACGTACACCTTGGCGAGTGTGAGCGCCTCCGAATAGAGGATCAGGTTTGCAAACCAGAGCCGCATCGCCAACTTCTCGCCGAAGATGCGCTCGAAGATGGGCGTCATGGTCTCCAGGTCAAGAAGGGTTTCGTTGACGTCGAATACGATCATCGGCTTTGACACGGCTTTCTCCTACTGCCGAACAACTCCCGAATGGCTTTGTAAACGCGAGAGTCACACATCTGGACGCTCACGCTAGCTGCACGTCCTAACGCAAGAGAAAGTTCCGAATCTCCCCGGCGATCTCCTGGGCGTGGCTCTCCAAGGCAAAGTGCCCAGTATCCAAGAAGCGAACTGTCGCATCGGGGATGTCGCGTTTGAACGCTTCTGCGCCTGCCGGCAGAAAGAAAGGGTCGTTCTTCCCCCAGGCTGCCAATAGCGGGGGTCGATGTTCGCGGAAGTACGCTTGAAACCTGGGATATAGGGCGACGTTGCTCTTGTAGTCGCCCAACAGGTCAAGCTGCACGTCAGCGACACCAGGGCGGCTTAGGTAGAAGTTGTCGAGCGAGTAACCGTCGGGAGATACCGCGGTTGGATCCGGCACGCCGTGCGTGTATTGCCAGACGGTGGTCTCAGGGGACAGAAACTTGCGCAGGGCTTCTCGATTGGCCTGCGAATTGTTTTCCCAATAAGCGCGGATCGGATTCCAGCCGTCACTCAGACCTTCTAAGTAGGCGTTGCCGTTCTGCGAAATGATCGCGACGACCCGCTCGGGGTGTTTGATGGCAAGTCGAAAACCGGTCGGGGCACCATAGTCGAATACGTACAGCGCATATCGCTCAAAGCCGATGATATCCGTGAGGCGATCAATCCTCTGCGCGATTCGATCGAAGGTTAACCCGCCACCCTGGTAGTGGGACAGACCGAACCCCGGCAAGTCGGGCGCCACGATGTGGAAGCGGTCGGCCAAGAGCGGGATGAGATCGCGAAACATATGGCTCGAAGTCGGAAACCCATGGAGCAAGAGCAACTTGGGCGAATCGGCGGATCCGGCTTGGCGGTAGAAGACGTCCGTGCCGTCAACGGCGATGCTGTGATATCGAATGGAGGTCATGACTGAGCTCCTTCTCGTGAATCAGGTAATCGAACCATCGGGACCGCTTTGGGGGTCTAAAGTGAGCCGACTTCGGCGATTGCTTCGCGAATGATTTCGACCACTTCTGTCGGGGCAGTCACCATCGGCGTGTGGTCAACTTGTCGAGCGCGCACGTGGGCTCGCATGCGCTGCGCCATGAAGCGCTGAGTTTCGGGCAGGATCAGGTGGTCCTGTTCGGCAACCAGGAACCAACTCGGTAGGTCCCGCCAACGCGGGGACCTACGCGAGTGGTGATACAGGGGGGGGCAATCGGTCGCTGCAGGGCGGCCAGCAGGGCCTGCTGCTCGGCGGTGGCGTTGGGCGCAAACGCCTCGGTGAAGGCTCGCTCCGGCAGGTAGATCAGCCCATGAATGTCGGGCGACAGTCTTGGCGCGAGGGAATGGAGCGGTGCCCGATAGAAAACATCTGCAACTGTCTCGCCCTCGTCCGGGGCCAGAGCGGCGATGTATACGAGTGCCTGCACGCGCTCGTTGCGCGCGGCGCCGATTACCGCGCCGGCGTAGGCATGAGCGACTAGCACGATCGGCCCGGGTACCCGCTCCAGCGTTCGCTCGACCGCCGCGACGTCGGCTTCGAACGAAGTTAGGGGCACCGGTGCCGCCAATACCTTGTGACCTGCCGCGATCAGAGGACTGATTACCCTGACCCAGCTCGACCCATCTGCCCAGGCACCATGCCCCAGGACGACGCTCACCGCACTTGTGCCCATGCCCTCCCCCTCACACAGCTACCAAGTAGCATAACCTCACTGGTAGCTTTCAGCAGGTTATGACCTTGCTAGTAACCTGTCAAGACATTACCGTCCGGTTAATGCTCTCGCTCAAAGATGCGTATGCAGCAAACCTCTGCAATGTTTATTGGCGGCGACCTAGCCCTGGACTTTCTCAACTCGGTGGCGACTCCCATCGATGTCCCAGTCGACTGGCTCGATGACGGCGATGGCCTGCTTAGCTGGCTAGCGCAGGCGCAGCTCGTATCAGCCGCGGCGCTTAGGCACATGCGATCGCAGTCTTCGCGCAGCGAACTGAACAAGGTGGCCGAGCAGGCGCGGGATCTGCGCGAATGGTTTCGTGGCTTCGTGCAAAAGCATCGGGGACGGCCCCTGGCTCGGGATGACCTGAAGAAGCTGGAGCGCCTCAATCGTCTGCTGGAGCGGGACGATTCTTTCAGTCAAATCGGGCCGGCAACAAGCAAAAAGGGTAACGCGTTCGAATTGCGCGTTATGCGGAAGTGGCGTTCACCCGAAGGGCTGCTGCTTCCTATCGCCGAAGCCATCGCGCGCTTCGTATGCTCAGAGGACTTCACTTACGTAAAGGCGTGCCAGGGGACTACGTGCACGCTGTTCTTCGCAGATCAGACGAGAAGCCGGGAGCGCCGCTGGTGCAGCATGGCAATTTGCGGAAATCGCGCCAAGCAGGCGGCTCATCGACAAAGGGTCAAAGCAAATCGCTAGCGATGTCACCTCCCGATAGCCGCCGTTCGAGTGCCCATCCATGCCCGGTTGCCAACCCCCCACTGCATCCGCGACCATTCGGAGTGCATAGGGGGATACTCGACATGGTCGAGGGTGGCGGTGCACCTTGAGCGGCACTTCGCACTCCGTTTTCATCAGCTACGCCTCGCAGGATGCGGAGGCGGTGGCGCGGATCTGCGCAGCGCTGCGCTCGGGCGGCGTCGAGGTGTGGCTCGACCAGAGCGAGCTGCGCGGCGGGGACGCCTGGGACCGGCAGATCCGCGAGCGGATCCACGACTGCCGGCTGTTCATAGCCGTGATCTCCGCCAGCACGGAGACTCGTGACGAGGGCTATTTCCGACGCGAGTGGAAGCTTGCGGCCGACCGCACCCATGACATGGCGGAGAGGAAGGCATTCCTTCTTCCGGTGGTCATCGACGCCACGCCGGAACGTGGCGCCTCGGTACCAGACAAGTTTCACGAGGTGCAGTGGACACGCCTGCCGGGCGGGGAGACGCCGCCGGAGTTCATGGAACGGGTACGGCGCCTGGTGTCGCCTGACGCGCCGACAGCGACCGTGTTGCCGGCGGGCGCAGCACCGACTCCACCGCCACCGATGAGAGAGCCAGTTCCCGCGTCCCGGCGGTCGAAGTGGGCGCTGCCGGTGATCGCCGTCGCAGTGGTTGCAGGCGCTGTGATCTATTTTGCCATTGATAGGTTCTGGATCTCGAAGTACCCGACGGCGCCCGCGGCCCAGCCCAGCGCAGCCCCGACCGCCTTCAGCCCGCCGCCACACTCGATCGCGGTGCTGCCGTTCGTGAACCTGAGCGGAGACAAAGAGCAGGAATACTTCTCCGACGGGCTCACCGAGGAGCTGCTCAACTCGCTGGCCGAGATCAACGAGCTGCAGGTCGCCGCCCGCACCTCATCCTTCTCTTTCAAAGAGCACCCGGACATTGCCACCGTTGCCCACAAGCTCAACGTCGGCGCGGTCCTCGAAGGCAGTGTGCGGCGCTCTGGGCATACCCTGCGCATCACCGCACAGCTCATTAACGCGGTCACGGGGTTTCACCTGTGGTCGAAGGCCTATGACCGCGACCTGGGCGATGTGCTGAAACTTCAGACCGAGATTGCCACCGCGGTGGCCAGCGCGCTGAAAATCACTCTCCTCGGCGATGTCGCGGCCAAAGTCGAGCTCGGCGGGACGCGCACTCCGGCCGCTTTCGATGCCTATCTGCGGGGGGCAAAGGCGTATAGCTCGAGACAGGAAGGCAAAGACACTCCGATCGCCATTGCCGGGTACACGGAAGCCATTCGCCTCGATCCAGACTATGCGCTCGCGTTCGCCGGCCGATCGATGGCCTTTTCCTCGTACGCCGGGGAGGCCGCGACGGCAGCGGCGGCGCGCGAAGCCTTTGACAAGGCGCAGGCGGATGCGCGCCAGGCGCTCGCGCTCGCGCCGGATCTGGCCCAGGCCCACCTCGCATTGGCGTTCGTTTCGGACAATACCCTCGACTTCACGCAGGCGAATTACGAATACCAACGCGCCCTCGCGCTCGCGCCGGGCAATGCCGAAGTATTGCGACGCAGCGGTGGATTTGCAGCCTACATGGGGCACTTCGATGCGGGCCTTGCGGCCGCCCACCGCGCCGTCGTGCTAGACCCGCTCGCGCGTGAAAGCCATCTTGTGCTCGGCCGGGCGCTCTATGCGGCCCGCCGCTATGAGGAGGCGGTTGCGGCTTTTGCAGAAGTCATCAGTCTTGACCCCTACAAAATAACCTACGCGGATCGCGGGCTCGCCTATTACGGGCTCGGGGATCTTGAGCGCGCGCGCGCCTCGTGCGAGACGACGGCGGACTATTGGGCGAGTAAACAGTGCCTCGCGGTGATCTATGACAAATTCGGCCGCCACGCGGATGCGGAAGCCGAGTTTGCGAAATTGAAGGCGACACTGGGCGATAACTCGGCGTACCAATACGCTACGATCTATGCACAGTGGGGCAATCGAGCGAAGGCACTCGAATGGCTCGAGACGGCGCTGCGGCTGCGGGACCCGGGCCTGGAGTTGCTGAAGACCGATCCGCTCCTAGATCCCCTGCGCAAGGAACCGCGCTTCCAGACGATTGAGCGGGGGTTGAAGTTTCCGTCGACTTGAGAACTTAGTGAAAGCAGACCAAATGCGTTAGCGGCCAGCACCTTTCTTGACGGATCGCTCCGGCCTCGAAGGCGTGGATGGCAACGCCGCTAGCTGGCACTTCTCAGGTAGTTCTCTGATTGATGTGCTCCCAGACCTTGGAGATCACTACGGAGCCTTCGCCCACTGCCGAGGCTACCCGCTTGACCGACCCAGCCCGAACATCGCCGACAGCAAAAACGCCGGGGTAGGACGTCGCAAACGGCGAAGTCGGTGAGCCGACGCCGGTGACGACGTACCCTTTGTCGTCGAGCTTCACCAAACCCGATAGCCATTCGGTGTTTGGCGCGGCACCCACCATGATAAATAGCGCCCGCGCCGCAACCTTCCGCGACAGCCCGGTCTCGGCGTTGCGGATGATGACGCTTTCCAGATGCTCGCCGCCTTCCAGTGCCGTGACCTCAGAGTTGTACTCGATCGTGATACCCGGGTCAGCCGCAAGGCGGCTGGTGAGATAGCTCGACATCGAAGCAGCGAGCGAGGAACCCCGCACCAGCACACGGACGCAGCGCGCATAGCGGGATAGGAACATCGCAGCTTGGCCGGCAGAATTGCCGCCGCCAATGATTACGGCCTCGGTGTCCTTACAAAATCGAGCCTCCATCTCGGTGGCCGAATAGTACACGCCCGAGCCCTCGAAATCGGCGAGTCGCTCCAGCGGAAGCCGCCGATACTGCACCCCGCTCGCGACTACGATTGCACCGGCACGGACGCGCTGGCCATTCTCGAAGGCTACGCAGAAGGCACCGTTCTCTTGCGCCTCGAGCGTCGTGACTCGGCGCGGTATCGCAAATCGGGCGCCGAACTTCACGGCCTGCACCTGGCCACGCCACATGAGGTCCGCGCCAGAGATGCCGGTTGGAAAACCCAGGTAGTTCTCGATTCGGCTCGACGCTCCCGCCTGACCTCCCAAAACGACGTCCTCGACGACCAGCGCGCGCAGACCCTCGGCGCCAGCGTAAACGGCCGCCGCCACGCCGGCCGGCCCCCCGCCAACGATGAGCACATCGAAATGCTCGTCGCCGCTGAAGTCGATGTTGAGCCCGAGGAGCCGCGCGATCTTATCCGGCGTCGCATCCGTGATCGGTACTTTGCTGCCGAAGATAACTGCCGGGGTTCCGGCATCGATTGCACAACTCTTAGCCGATTCCTCGGCTTCCGGGCTGTGTAGGGGAACCGACACGTAAGGCAACCTATTGCGACTCGCGAACTCGGCAATGCGACGCACATTGCGATCGGCCTCCTCGCCGATCAGGTAAAGGCCGCTGCGGCGGTCGTCGAGCTGCCGGCGGCGGCGGGCAGCGAACACAGTGATGATGATGTCCGACATCTCGGGAATCTGGGACATGAGCGTAAGGAAGGTCTCACGCGGTACCTCAATCACTCGCGTATCGACTACCGTGCGCAGGGGCAAGGAGGCGGTACCGCCGTACAGCAGGCTGATCTCCCCCATAAACTGAGTTGGCCCAATGGTCGACGGATAATGGCGCTCCCCAGTGAACGGATTAACTACTTCAATCTCGCCCTCCTCGACGTACACGAAGCGGTTTGCCTTTTCCCCCTGCTGGGCCATGATCGTGCCCTTGGGATACGTCACTACCTTCCCCGCCGCCCGCAATGCCTCAACATGCGAGCGGGAAAGTGGTGTCCGTATCATCTGGCGCAGATCTTCGCCTATCGTCTCCACGGAGGCCCCCAGAGTTACATTTCCACAGATAGTACAAGGTTCTCACCCGCCGAATGCCCTGGCTAGCGTGCGACCTGCATGGCGCCTATTTAGGATTCGCCGCCAAGGGTAGCGAGGTGCGGTGCATCGTGAGCGAGCTGTCGCGGTGGAGCAAGCCCCACGGGCAAGCTGCTCAGAATGAGTTGTCCGGCTCCTTCAGAAACGCAATCTCGTCCGCGGTCGAAAGCCGGTTCAGCACCGCATTACGATGCGGAAAACGGCCAAATCGATCGATGATCTCCTTGTGCGCGATGGCATAGCGGGTCCACTCGGCATTGCCGACACTTCCGATCAGCTGGACCGCAAGTGCCTGATCTGCGCGCTCCTCGCTGTGCTCGAAGGGAAGGTAAAGAAACAACCGCTCCTGTGTTGTCATGGCGATGTCGAAGCTCTGTTGTATGGCAACTCTGGCCAGTCGGCGCGCGATGGAATCGGCTGAATAGGCGGACGGGCTATCCCGGAATAGGTTGCGCGAAAACTGATCCAGAACGATTACGCCGGCGAGGATCGGGCGCGGTCCGGTCACATTGCACCCACCGTGCGTTACGAGCCGTTGGTGTAGCGTGAGAAAGCGCTCGCGGATGCGCTTATCAATCACGTCACTTCTTGCGAACCAATCAGCTTCCGTCAGCTCCTCGAACCAGAACTGGATTACTTGGCCGACCCAAGGCGGTTCGACGTATTCATGTTTCGAATCGATGTCGGAGGTCATTGTCGTGTAGAGAGAAAACCGACGGCCGCGGTCATCATTCCGGCAGGCCGGCCATCCGCAAGGATTCGGTCAGACTCGCTGCATCGGCTGGGTTCTTGAACGGTTGTTTCGCCATAAAGTGTCCAGTCGAGAAGTCCGGTTTCATAGCCAGACACTCAGCTGCGCGGACTCTGGCGTGCTCCATGTCGGCCAGCCGGGCATAGCAACCAGCCATAAATGCGGCGACGCGATATATGCGGCCCGGGGAATGGTCGAACGCCGCCAAGGCCTGCTGATACCGCTGCAAGACCATGTGAGCCTCACCGACCGCTCGCCAGTACCAGGGCTCATTGAAGTATGGATCGATCTCCTTGGCACGCTTGAACCACGCTAACGCCTCTTCAGCTTGGCCGGCGTAAAGCAGAATGCCTCCCATGTCGGCCGCATTCCATTGGTTGTTCGGATTCATCTCGACCGCTCGCCGCACATGTTGCAACGCCAGATCATAGGAGCGCCGCATCAATTCATTCCAACCCAAGAGAGCAAGGCAGGTGCTGTCGTTTTGATCCAATTCGACTGCCCGCTTTGCCAAGGCAAACGCCTTCAGCAGAAAGGCATCAGAGCTGCTCGGGTCGTCCTGCCATTTCCCTTGAAATATAGATGCAAGCAAGGCATGGGGAGGACCATAGCCCGGATCGATTTCGATGGCCTTCTCAAATAATCGCGCGGCCTCCGCTGCGCCATCTGGATCGTCCCAGGGCAATGCATTGCCCTTCAGAACACATTCATAGGCGGCGAGACTCGCGGGCGGCTTCCGTCGTACTCGTTCGAAATCGGACGCCTGAACCCGGCCCACGAGCGTGCTGACGATCGTCTGCACAACCTGGTCCTGCACAGTGAAGAGTTCGGCCAAATCTCGATCAAATTTTTCGGCCCAGATATGGCTGCCACTCTCGGAATCGATCAACTGCGCGTTGATACGGATGCGCGCGCCCATCCGTCGGACGCTACCTTCGACGATGAAGCGAACGTTCAATTCACGCGCGACCTGCTTCATGTCGACTGCAACGCCACGATACCGGAAGGAGGCGGAGCGAGACCGCACCGCAAGGAGGCGCCAACGCGAGAGCTCGGTAATGATGTCCTCGGTAATTCCGTCGCTGAAATAGTCCTGTTGCGGATCACCGCCCATGTTGGCGAAGGGGAGCACGCAGATCGTAATGCGAGCCGGCTCGGTGGCACTAGCGGACGGACTGGCGCCTGCAGGTTTGGGCGCGGGGTCGCGTTTGATAATTGCGCCCACTGCGCGGAGCACTTCCTGCACCTGCGGGCTGCGGGGATCCTCCCCCCAATCATCGAGATCGGTGGTATGAAGCGCGCGCGCATCAATCGGCAGGTTGGCGCCTTCAAAGCGCACAGGCACGAGGATGCCGCGATCCGCCCCCTCTCGCGCCTCGCCGCGCACCCAGCGCGACGTCACCGAATCCGGCGTCCAGACCACCAGGACGGCGGCGGCGGCCTTGAGTTCCGCCGCGATGAGGCGGTCAAACTCCTGGCCGGTGTCGATCTCCGGGTCCCACCACACAGACCAACCCTGCGCCTCGATCGCCGCTACCAGCGGCGCGACGCGCGCCTTGTCGCTGCGGGCGTAGGAAACGAAGACGTCGGCCATGCTTGTCTGACCTAGAGGCGGAGTGGACGCCCCAGTCGTGATCTTGTGGGGTAGCTTAACCCGGCTCGTGCGGGCGTGGCACAATGATCATCATGTGCGGGTTGCGCGCCATTTCCCGGTTGCTCACTAACGCAGAATCCTGACCCCCGCACTAGAAACCGAACTCCCCAATCGTCGCCCCCTGCACCGCCGCTCGAGCGAGCGATCTAGTAGGAAGCCAGACGACATGTATACGCTTTACTACAGCCCGGGAACCGCCAGCATGTGCGTCCACCAGGCGTTGATCGAGGCAAACGCGGAATACCGCCTGGTGCTGGTGGATTTGCAGGCTGCCCAGCAGCGCGACCCGGCTTATCTACGGCTCAATCCCGGCGGAGTCGTGCCCACGTTGCTGATCGACAATGTACCGTTCACCGAAACAGCTGCGCTACTGATGACGATAGCGACCCGACATCCTGAGACTCGACTGGCGCCGGCGGAGCGTTCCGCGAGCCGCGCCGCGTGGTATCAGTGGATCGTGTATCTCGCCAATACGCTGCAGCCGGCGTTCCGCCTGTGGTTTTATCCGGCAGACGTCAGCGACGCCCCCGACACACAAGCGATACTGAACGCCGCGACGTCCCGCAAGATAGAAAGCGTTTGGGCGCGAGTCGATGCGCATCTGCTGGCGCAGGGCCCGTATCTGCTCGGCGCAGAGTTCTCGGCAGCGGACCTCATGTTGATCATGCTGATGCGCTGGTCGCGGAACATGCCAAGGCCGGCGACCGAGTGGCCGGCACTGCATCAGTATGCCGCGCGGATGAAAGCTCGCCCGAGCTGGAAGAAGCTCTACGCGCTCGAAGGACTGAGCGAGTGGAATTGAAGATAGCGCGGCCTACGAACGCTAAGCGGACCTTCTCCGGCAACGAGCGGCGGCTCGGATGAGCCACCACGCTGCGGGTTCAGGTGGCCCGGCTGATCCATCCGACCGGGACGTAAGCGACCGAACTGCGGCGGAAGCCTTTGTTGTTGTCGGATGCTCGCAGAAGGCGCGAACCCTGCCTCTCAACCTATTCCCGATCAAATACCAGAATGTTTTTGGGCTCCTTTTCACCGGCCTGGCGTATTCTCATCGTCAAGGTCTTTAGATCTACAGAAACCTCGATTTGCCGGGTGTCCGTAATCTTGCCTTGGAATTTGTTTGTGATTTCCAGGCTGCGCCGCTTCACCAGGCGGCCAGAAGATGTAGAGCCAAGCTGCACATCCGGACCGGTGTCTGCATAATCCTTCCCATCGAACTTGATGTTCTTGGCCGTTCGCTGACCGCTACTGGTAAATGAAAGGCCGTCGCCCTCGTACGGCTGTATCTCGAGCTCAATGCTCGAGTCCAGCTCTGCGCTCACGCTATCCCAGGTGCCCGGAAAACCTGAGCTGCCTGCCGCTCGCTGGTACGTATAGTGTACGTTTAGTGGCGAACCGTCGGGCCGGTAGCCTGTGAAAGCGTCGTCGAGCGTTTTGTCGTCTGCAGAAAGCCTCCAAATTGCCGAGACTACTTTCCGCCCGTCCTTCTTGCGGACGACCTTCCAGTTGTTCGGTCCCTCCACCGTAATGGACAGTGTGGTCCCTTGCAGGGCTGGCTGGTCAGTTCCGTCGGCCACGATCGTGTCGACTGCACCGGGACCAAAGGTGATGGCATATTTGTTTCCACCCACGACCTCGACCTTCATTTCGTCGGTGAGTTTGCTCTCGGACGGGTTCACCTTCCACCTGCCTACGAAGGGATCGTTCGCTGCCCATGACGTGCCGATAGTCACAAAAGCAGCCAGCAACGACAGAAGACTACGCAGTAGCATTCGCATTCCTGAAAGCCTGTCCACAGGCGCCGCCCTCGCGCTCGAAATGTCGTGGAGCGGATCTAGCCTGTTGTTAAGCGACCTCTCGGTTCATCGGTTCGGCAACGCAAGCTCTGTCCGCTCCAACAATGCCAGTTGCAGTGGCTTGCGATGGACAAGAGTTTGGCCCGAATGTTCGGATGAGCGGACGCTAGTCGGCCAACGACACCGTGTCCAGATGCAGGGGCGTTCACCGCGACGGGCGGAGGTCTACGGACGCCCAACTGATTGCTGTATGCCTTGAAAAAGGACTCGAACTCTCGTCACCGGTGGACGATGTGTTCAGCGCCCAGCGGGCCTGGGCGCGCTGGTCAGAGCACGACTGCGAACCGCAGCCCATGCGTCGGATGGATACCTTACCCGCTACGGTTCGACTGCTGTTGACCCCAAGCGGACCTGACGCCTCGGCGCAGTCCGTCGGGCGAGTCGCGCGATTAAGCGGGAACGTACGTCAACCTAATCACGTCCTCGTCAACGAGATCGCTGGTCACAAGGCGGAGCGGCGGCCGGGGGCCGGAGAAGAATGGCTTGCCGCGACCAAGCACGATGGGGTGGAGGTAAAGTCGATACTCATCTATAAGACCAAGCTTGGTTAGGCTTGCTGCCAAGTCTGGTCCGGCAACTTCAATCTCCCCAACTGGCTGAGCCTTCAGCCCACGTATCACCGCCTCGATATCATCCTCGACAAGTGTGGCGTTGGGTCCGACCGACTTTAACGAGCGCGACACAACCCACTTCGGCTGGCTCCGCCACGCCGCCGCGAAGTCGTGTTCCTCCGCGCTCCATCCCGGGCAGTCTTCGTCCCAGTAACGCATGACCTCGTACATGCGGCGACCGTACAAACTGCCGCCCAGGTCGCGCACCTGCTCTATGAAGTGACGAAAGAGCGCCGGGCTTGGCCTAAATTCCAGATGGTCGACGTAGCCATCCAAGGACAGGTTCATTCCATAGACGAACTTTGCCATGGCACAAAATCTCCACCTCTGGGTTCTTCAGAATAGCTTGCGCCGACGTTTCCACAGAAATGAGATTGGACACGATACGCGCGCCCCATTGCCTGTGTGACTAATAACCCCGGGGTCCGCTTGTGGCCGGGAGCGGTCATGAGCCGGAAGTCCGAGCGGTCGCGGCAAAAATCATCATTGCCACTCAATCCGGAAATCTCAGCTCCCGCTCGATCGCCTGGAAGCGCGGGTCACTGCGGAGCGGATCCATGAGCGCGTCAGTTTTCACATATACCACGCCCGCGTCGGGCAGTCGTACCGCCCTGGCCAGGCACTCAAGCGCCTTGTCTGTATTGCCCCACACGGCGTAGATCGTAGCGCATTGGTACGCCGAGTTATCTCCGAACGCCGCCCGCAATTTTTCCAGCTCGGCTTCTGCATCGGCATGCCGTCTGAGCTTCTCGTACGTCACTGCAAGGCACCACATGCTCGACCAGTGATCCGGCTTTGTCTCAGCTGAAGAGCGCGCACTCTGAAGGTCGCCAAGCCAGCAATAGGCGACCCCGCGAAATCCGTAAGCTCGCTTGAAGTCCGGCTCAAGACTGATGACTTCTCCGAAAGTGGCAACTGCCTCCTGGTATCGGCGAGCCCAAAACAGCGCCTCACCGAGCCCGGCACGGCTTCGTGGATTGAGCGGATCAAGCGCGACGGCGTGGCGCACGGCTGCCAAACCCACATCGAAGCGGCCCATAGAAACCGCAAACCGGCCGCTGTCGGCCAGCACCTCCGCATCGCCCGGAGCGAGCGCCATGGCGCGCTCGTACGCTTCGCTCGCGTGCGTGTAGTCGAGACTGGAAGCTAAGAAGCGTCCCAACGCCAAGTGACCCTCGGCGAGCTCCGGAGCGAGCTAAGCGCCTCGTGCACATCGGCCTCGGCCTTGACACGGAACTCCCTAATGCCGGCGCCACTCGCGAACTCACCGGCATAATCGGAAAGCGCGAGCGATCGGGCCGCGAACGCGAGCGCATAGTTCGGATCGAGGCGAATTGCTTCTGTGTATCCGGCAATCGCGCTCTGATAGCTCGATGCTCCCTGGCCCGAGCGAACCGCCCTTGAGCCCCGGAGATACGCATCGAATGCCCCCGGGTTGCGGCTGCGCCCGAGTTCGATCTTGGCGGCTTCATTTCCCAGCAGCGTGACTTTAAGTGCACTCGCGACCGCCGTGGCGATCTCGGTCTGCAGTTTGAGTACATCGCCGAGGTCCCGGTCATAGGTCTTTGACCACAGGTGGAACCCCGTGACGGTATTGATGAGCCGCGTGGTAATCCGCACGGTGTGCGCGGAGCGCCGTACGCTTCCCTCGAGCACCGTGGCAACGTTTAGCTTGCGGCCGATGGCATCGATGTCGTTGTCTCTTCCCTTGAACGAGAAGGCCGAAGTGCGGGCAGCCACCTGCAACGCGTCGATCTCGGCCAGGGAATTCAACAGCTCTTCGGTGAGCCCGTCGGAGAAGTACTCCTGCTCCTTGTCTCCGCTCAGGTTCACGAACGGCAGCACCGCGATCGAGTGCGGGGACGGGTTGAAGGCGGTCGCCGCCGGGAGCGCTGACTTCGAGCGCGAGGATGCCAGGACGGGCTTTAGGGTCGTCGCCGCAGCGGACACTCCAACGGCTGCCGAAGCGCTCCTGGTCGGCTCCTGCGCCGGCTCCCCAGACAGCAGACGCCGTACACGCTCGACCAAGGCAGGCGGCGTGATCCCACCCGGCAGGCGCGTCCATTGCACCTCCCGGAACCGCTCCGGCACTCGTGCATCATCATCACGCGTGTCGTCGATGACGACCGGCAACAGGAAAGCCATCTCGGCATCCATGAGGTGACAGCGATCAACCGCCAGCTTCCATTCAAGACGGAAGTACCCTTCACGGCGATCGTGCGTAGTGCGCGAGATGACCGGAATGAAAAGCGCGCAGGTCTTGATCTGCTTGCGGATCGACCGGTCCCAGGTGTCCCCGCCCCGCAGCTCGCTCTGGTCGAACCAGACCTCGATGCCGGCGGCTCGCAGTGCCTCACAAATCCTTTGGGCGGCCTCCGCATCCTGTGAGGCGTAGCTCAGAAATACCGCGCGCGAAGGCTCAGTCACCGGCCCAATCACCCCGGGGGAGGTCTTCTCATGGCCTCCGAGTGTCGCAGCTTAGCCCAAGTCGCTCAATTTGGCCGAAGCGGGGTTGCTGGCTGAGGGGCAATCGGTCCGGATCGACCAGCCGTGCAGTCGAGGCATCGACGCCGATCCGGCCGAGCATACCGGCAAGTGAGCACCCGCCGGCATCGTCCGGGTCAGGCGCGTCCTGCCCGTGGCGGTCGCCGGGGTGATCGCGCCCGATGGGCACGTCTCATATGCTGGTGAGTACCTTGAAAAGGCGCGCCTGCCGCCTGGAGATCTCGACCTCTGGACCGTCGCGCAGTTGCGCATGGAGCCGACCATTGACGCCCGCCTCGATACTTTCGATGAACCTCAGATTAATGATCTGGCGCCGATTCGCGCGGAAGAACTGGGCAGGATCAAGGCGCTGCTCGATGGCCGCCAGATTTCGAGCTAGCAACGGCTTTACCTTTCCCCAAGAAATGCGAACGTAATTACCTTCTGATGTGAGCAGTTGCACTTCGCGCAGCGGGACGAACCAGCAGCGGCTCCCATCGCGAACAAACAGCTGCTCCAGTACCGACCCGCCTGTCGCAGCCCGTATCGCACCCGCGCTCCGGACCCGGTCCAAGGTCGAGGCCAGGCGCCGCGGATCGATCGGCTTTAACAGATAGTCGAGCGCATTCACCTCAAACGCGTGCACGGCGTGCTCGTCGTGCGCCGTGGTGAAGACGACTTGCGGCACGTGTTCCAGGCGCGAGAGCAGATCGAAACCTGAGCCGCCGGGCATTTGGATATCAAGAAATATCAATTCAGGTTGCAAATCTTCGATCAGTGCCTCTGCCTCCGCTGCACTGCCGGCTTCGCCGACGATCTCCATCCACGGGATCTCCACCAGCAGGCGCCTCATTTCACGGCGCGCCGGCGGCTCGTCATCAACAATGATGACCTTCATTTTCCTACCGGGATGCGGACATTTGCCATCGCCAGGTCCGGCTGTGAAAGGTCGAGCGAAATACTGGCGCTTGGGCCGAAAATCAGGCGCAGCCGCTCTGCCGAGTTACGAAGTCCTGTTCCCTCGGCTGCCCGCACGGCGTCGGCCGGACGTGAATTCATTACTTCCAGCAGAAGCATTCCGTCCCGCACCACGGCACCCACCTTCACGCGACCGCCTCGGGGTAGCTCAGCAATGCCGTGCTTGACTGCATTCTCCACCAGCGTTTGCAACAGCATGGCTGGGATACCCACTGCAGCGGCCTCTTCGCTCACGCTGTAGTCAACATTCAGTCGATCCCCAAAGCGTAGCGATTCGATTTCGAGATAGTCCCGAACGATTTCGAGCTCCTTGGACAAAGTCACTATCTCGTGCTGGCCTGCACTCAACGCATAACGCAGCGTATTGGCAAAGCGAGTCACGACGATCTGGGCCACCTGCGGATTGTCGGCTATGAGCGAGCGCACCGTGTTGAGGGCGTTAAAGAGAAAATGGGGGTTGAGTTGCGCTTTCAACAGCCGCAGCTCAGCCTGTTGCAACGACCGCGTCAGCTCTGATTGTCGCAATTCGGCGTCCCGGCGCCGCCGGATCGACAATGCGACAAAGTAGATTGCCTGCCAGAGTGCAAACAGAGTCGCCCAGTTTGCCCATTGATGCACAACACGGATGAGCGGACCGAAATGGAGCTGAGTATTGGGCGCCAGCTCTTGAATGAGAGACTCGGAGCTCTGCAGCGAGGATACCCAGGCAAACGGAGAACCCAATCCGAGCGGCAGAGCGAGCAGCAAACTCGCAACCGCAATTCGCGGCACCAGGCTTCGAAGGCTGAACGAGCGCCAATTGTGAGCGCGGATATATGCGTGCAGGCGATGGGTGAATATCAGGCCGATCCCGTTGAGAACCAGGACCTCAATGCCTAGTCGGGCCCAGGGAAGGTGCATGAGCAAAGCGCCGGCCCAAAACTGCAGAGTTGAATAGAGACCCCACCCCCCGAGCTGGCAAAGCCAATAACTCCGTGATGCGGGCGGCCGTGTCACGGCATCTGGTGAGGCGTCCATGGGCCCTGCAATGTATCTCCCGTGGGTTTGCCCGGCAAAACTCGGTGGCGAGCGGTCCGTTAACCGTAGCGAACGGTCGCAGCGCCCTCCCTTAGTAGATCAGCGAGTCCTGGCGGCATGAACCGGCGCAAATCGGCGACTTCCGGCGCGAAACCACCTGCCAATCCCGGCCGCAACGCCTGCTGTGAGCGAGCGATATCACCGTGATTTGTCATTGCGACCCTTCGCGCGGGCTTAGAGACCGTTCACCACAAACCCGTAGTCGCAGGTTTCGGGCGCTGCATGATCCCGGCACGGAGTGCGGGCAAAAGAAAAGGAGACCACCGTGAAAACTTCAACCACTTCCACCGGCCTTCGCGGCCTTATTGCGACCGCGATCTTCGGCTTTCTTGGCCTGGGACTCTGCGTCGTTGCCGCCGCAGACCCCAGCGCTGAAAGTCGTACCGTGAAATTTGCGGACCTCGATATGTCTAACCCGTCCAGCGCGCATGTGCTTTATAGGCGCATCCGAGCGGCAGCCCAGCTCGTATGCTCCTACCCCTTCTTCGCAACAGATGCGGAAAAAGCGCGGTGCGTGCGCGATACAACCGCAGATGCAGTGACGAAGATCAACCAGCCCGCGCTGTCCGCCGTGTACAGCGCGAACAACAAGACATCGGCGCCGAGTGGTCTGGTGTCCCAGTCTCGCTAGAGGGTGCGGATTCCGGGCCAGCCGATTTCTCGGGATCACCGCCCCTTTTCAGAATGTCCGCTCAGGCTAGCGAGCGAGGTGGCGAGCGGATTTGGCCGGGAGCCAGCCGATCAGGGCCCCGAAAGGCGGCAGTCGGTCAAAAAAACCGCGCGGCGCCCACCACGGTCGCTCAATGACCCGGGAGTTGCCGATCACCCGCGGCAGGTATTGCGACCTTGTCTGGTCGCGCTCATCTCGGCAATGCATAGGCCCTGATCGAAGGCACAGGGCACCGGTCTGCTGTCGATTACGTTCTTATTCCGTGGGAACAACGACAGCGGTGAGGTTCTGCAGACGGTGGTCTGTGCATGGAACGTGACCGGCGTCACGTTCCGAAAGGTCGGTTCCCGTTGCGTACGGCGCCGTACAGAGCCTGATTCGACCTGTGATCATCCTTTTTAGCTCGGGCGCAGGCGCGTTACGTCGATGGCGAGCTCGCCGGATCAGACACTCCAGCAAACCATTCGGCGAGGAGTCCTTGCGATTTGTGCACGCGCGTATTGAAGAAGTTTCATGAGGAGTCCTAACTTCCAAGTCCAGCACGAGACCGCAACTGGCGGCGCGGGCGCGGTCGAGGCTCTGATTAGTACCCGACGGCCGTATCGGGTCGCGCGGTCGAATGTGCTCTTCAGTGCATCGGTCAAAGTCGTGCCCTGAAGCGTTCGATCGTGGTGGCCACACATCGCATTGCCTTGGTAAGTGTCGGTCTCGCTCTTGGCCTCGCCGTCAGTGCGGTGAACGCCGATGTGGTGGCGGTCGTCTCATCCAAGAGTCCGGTCATCACCCTGAGCAAGAACCAGCTCATGGATATTTTTCTGGGCAAAAGGACGAGTTTTCCTGACGGCAGTTCCGCGGTACCGATCGACCAGACCGAAGGATCGGCCGTACGCGACGAGTTCTACAGCAGGATCGCCGGTATGTCGCCGCCGCAAGTCAAAGCCTTCTGGTCAAGGATCATTTTCACTGGCAGGGGCCAACCGCCGAAGACCGTTGCCACTAGCCTGGAGGCAAAGAAACTGCTCCTCGCGAACCCCAATGCTATCAGCTATATCGATCAGAGCCTGGTCGACGCCACGCTCAGAGTGGTTCTCGCGCCGTGAGCCTCCGCTCAATAACAATCACGCTGATGGCGCTGATGGCGCTGCCGTGGGCTGCCGCCGGCGCCGAGTCTGCGGATCCCGTTTCTGGCACGGAGCTGTTTTCACTGGGCGGCTTTGGCACTCTCGGTATCGTCCACTCCAGCGAACATCTTGCGGATTTCACCTCGAGCGTGTTCCAGCCAGGCGGCGCGGGCTACAGCGAAAACTGGAGCACTGCGGTCGACAGCCTGATTGGTGCGCAACTGACCGTCAATATCAACCCGAAGCTCTCAGCGGTTGTGCAAATCATTGCCCAGCAGAATCCCGACAACACCTACACGCCCCATGTTGAGTGGGCGAATGTCAAATATCTGTTGACGCCGGATTTCAGTATTCGCGCAGGTCGGATCGTGATCCCGACTTTTCTCGATTCTGATTCTATCAACGTAGGTTACGCCACGCCGTGGGTACGGCCGCCGCCAGGGGTTTATCAGCTTCTGCCGATTGATAATAGCGATGGCGTCGATTTCAGCTACCGTCTGCATATTGGTGCCGTCACCGATACCTTGGAGGGCCATTACGGCCAGAACAACGGAGATTTGCCGTACAACCGCGGCAGCGCTACGGCAAGGAATATATGGGGGTTTTCCGATACCGCGGAATATGGGCCCTTGACAGTACATCTCGCGTACCAGGAAATGCACCTGACCATCCCCTCCTTCGATGCGCTGTTCAATGCTTTCAGACAGTTCGGACCGCAAGGGATCGCGATTGCCGACAAATACGATTTGGACAATAAGCCCTTTGTGACCGAGGCGATCGGTACCAGCTATGAGCCAGGCCAGTACTTTGTGATGGCCGAATGGGCACGCGCCAACACCAATTCAATATTCGCCGTGGGCACCGCATGGTATGTCAGCAGTGGCTACCGGCTTGGGAAGTTCACTCCCTATCTCACTTATACCGAGGTCAAGAGTGACAGGAACTCCGACCCCGGCTTGGCGTTGGCGGCCTTGCCGCCTAGTCGCGCGGGGTTCGCTGCCGGACTTAATGCCGGTCTGAACTCAATCCTGGAATTAAATCCCGATCAGAACACCGTTTCCGTGGGTTCGCGTTGGGATTTCATGAAGAATGTCGACCTTAAACTGCAAATGGATCATTCGCGCAATGGCCGGGGCTCGAGCGGTGGATTGGCTGACCTACAGCCTGGCTTTCGACCGGGCGGCGTGGTCAACCTACTCAGCGCGACGGTCGATTTCGTGTTCTAACCCCGGTCACCTCGACTTCAGCAGCACGCAGGCAGGCATTTGAGTTACTTTGGCAAACCGGCGCCGAGCGAGATCTTCAAATCGAGCCAGCTGCTCGCGTCGGCCGCGTGGAGCATCGCACGACCGTGGTGACGAGCGTTTCTCTGGACGATCCGACACGCAGCCGAGCCATGCATAGCCCTGCCACCACCGCGCTACGTGCCTGGATGAGCTGGCTTAGCGAACCCCACATTCTGTTTCCAACGCTCACGATTCTGGTTCTTGGGGTGATCTGGGGCCTCACTCTAAATCTGATCAAAGTCGAGCGAACTAATGCTGCGGGTGCCGCGACTACCGCCGCCTTGGAGTCGGTCACCACCTACGAGGCGCAGGTGGTGCGTGCACTGCGCGAAATCGATCAGACGTTGAAGGTCGTCAAATATGCCTACGAGACCGAGGGGGCCGGCGCGGCCCTTTCGGACTTGAACGCCAGGAATTTGTTGCCGTCCGAGCTGCTGTTCGTCGTCAGTATCGTCAACACGGACGGGGTGGTCATGGCCAGTTCCCGCCCCGCCGACGCGCCCTATGTGACCGAGCCGGGTTTCCGGCAGGACCTGCGAAGCGATACCCTCTGGCTCGACCAGCCGCGAAAAGCCGGACCGTCCGGAGAATGGACGCTGCAATTCGGCCGCGCACTCAATGCCGCGGATGGCTCGTTGGCCGGCGCTGTGCTGGTCGCAGTTGATGCCTCCTATTTTGTCAGCGGCTACGATTCTTCGGTCCTGGGTCGTAAGGGCTTACTCGGACTGTTGGGAACCGATGGTGTGTTTCGCGTAAGACGTACGGGAGACAGGGTGACCGCAGGTGAGGCGATCGACTATGCGAGCGCTGTACCCGGCGCAGACCAGCACGATCCCACGGTCTCGCTTGTGGACAATGGCGGAGACGGCATACGGCGCTACACCGGCGCACAGCAGCTCTACGCATTTCCCCTGGCCGTGATTGCCGGGCTGTCTGAGGAGGAGCAGTTGGCCGCCACGCATCGGGACGCACAGATCTATCTGTGGCGCGCGGGGATCGGCAGCGGGTTATTCATATTGTTCGCGGCCTTACTGGGACGCATGAGCTGGCAGCTTTCACGCGCTCGAGTGCGCGAGAACGAGGCTACGCTCGCCCATGCACTGCGCGTCGAGTACCTTGCTTACCATGATGGCCTCACGGCGCTGCCCAATCGCAGTCTCTTCAACAAGCTTTTGAGTCAAGCCGTCAGTCAAGCCCAGCGCTACCATAGACAACTGGCCGTGGCCTTCATCGATCTGGATCGATTCAAACAGATCAACGATACACTGGGGCACGAAGCCGGCGACCAATTGCTCCAGGAAGTCGCGAACAGGCTCAAGGCCTGTCTGCGCGAGAGCGACACCGTGGCACGCCTGGGGGGCGATGAGTTCGTCGTGCTACTGACGGAATTGGAGGAAGAGAGATACGCCGCGACGGTGGCGCAGAAGATAATCACCGCGATCGCCAAGCCATTTGTCCTGCTAGGCCAGGAATTTCGCGTCACCGCGAGTATCGGCATCAGCACCTATCCGCTGGACGGATCGGACGAGCAAACGCTGACAAAAAACGCCGACATCGCGATGTATCAGGCCAAGGAGGACGGCAAGAACAATTTCCAGTTCTATTCCGAGAAGTTGAACGCCAACTCGCTCGAACGGCTCAGCTTGGAGTCGAGCCTGAGGCACGCGCTCGAGCGCCACGAGTTCCGGCTTTACTACCAGGCCAAGCGGGATATGGCCAATGTCCAGATAACCGGGATGGAAGCACTGCTGCGTTGGCAACACCCGGACTTAGGGATGGTGGCCCCGATGCAGTTCATTCCAGTGGCGGAGGAGACCGGGTTGATCGTGCCCATCGGCAAGTGGGTGCTCCACACTGCCTGCCTGCAAAACGTGGCCTGGCAGAAGCAGGGTCTGCCTCGTTTGAAGATGGCCGTCAACCTCACGACCCGCCAGTTTGCCGACGAACATCTGTTACGCGATATCGCGGCCATACTCGCATCCACCGGCATGGAGGCGGACCTGCTAGAGCTGGAGATACATGAGAGCCTGCTGATCCAGGATATCGAGAAGACTCTACGGATTCTGACCGATCTGAAAGCCATGGGAATCAAGATCGCGATCGATGATTTTGGAACAGGGTATTCCTCGCTTGCCACACTGCAGCGATTTCCGCTCGATACCATCAAGATCGATCGCTCGTATATCCGGGACATCACCACTCGTGGCGAAAATAGCAATCTGGCTGAGGCCATCATTGCGATGGGCAAGAGTTTGAGCCTCACGGTCGTGGCCCAGGGCGTGGAGACGAGGGAGCAGGCCGACTTCCTGCGTGAGCACGCCTGCGACGAAGTTCAAGGGTTTTATTTCAACAAACCGATGTCAACGGGTGAATTTACCGAACTATTGCAGGCGCAAGCCACTGACGTAACCCTGACTGGTTTGGGCGCGCGGCATTAACGTGCTAGTAGTGCGTAACGTCGAGCCGCTCGACCTCAGCGAACCGGGGCGATCGCCTACATTCCGGGCTGACAATCGCCTGCCTAAATTGGTTCCGCGAAAGCGTACATAGGCGCCAGGCAGCTCCGGGGCCGTGCGTGCTGTGGCAATCTACCGCCATGGGAATGCCCCTTCTGGTGACGAGTGCAGCCGGTATCAACGGCGACGGATATGGCGCGCTCCTCTCCTTCGATCGTGACAGTCGGCCACTCGGCCCGTTCAGCACGGATTGTCGCATTGCTGATCCACGCGGCCTCGGAGTCGACCGCAAGCAAGGACTGCTGTTCCTGAACAGCGGTGCGGATCGAGTGTTGGCGCTCGACCGGAACGCAAACGTCGTTCGCGACACCGGCCCGATCGAAGGCCTGAACCCCGGCGGCGGCAATTTCGGGCCGGACGGTCGCTATTATGTCGGTTTGCGAAGCGCACGCTCTATCATGGCCTTCCCAGTCGAGCTGGGCGGCGTCGGCGAGCATGTTCTCCCGGCCCGCATCGTGCCGTTTCCTCGCGGCTTCGCGTTCGGCCTGGATGGCAGGTTGTTCCTCGCGTCGGGGATTGGGCCGAATGGAGAAGGAGACGACACAATCCTCGCATTCGCAGCGAACGGCGGCACTCAGCCGATTCGGCTGGTCGCAGATCCCGACCTCGGTCCCCTTGATCTCGCAATCGCGCCCAACGGCAATATCGTCGTATCCAGCGAGCATCCGTTCGGGGCGGCGGACGCCGTCACGAGCATCCGCGAGTACGACCCGGCGGACGGGCGCCTCCTTCGCGTCTTTTCAGCAGGTAGATCGGCCGAATTCCGCAAGCCGCGCGGCCTGCGCTTTGGTCCCGACGACATTCTCTACTGCGTCGCGCAAGACGAGATCGTTGTGTTCGATTTCGCGAGCGGCCGATGCCTGGGCGCAGCGGTGCGGTTTCCCGGGCTGTACGGTCAGGCCCTGGTCTTCTTTCCATAGAGGCACGCCTCTATTTGCCAACCCGATGATTGATGAATTCGATGCGACGAAACCGCAGGGCAGACCAATCTTCATCGATCGCGACCTGTCGAACGGTATCGAAGCCGGATTTTTGTAGGATGTCCCAGCCGCTATCGCGATTGAAATCGCATTTGTATTTCGTCGAGGTGCCCTTCGGATAGGCAAACCATAGCAGCGCGTCGCGCGACGCCTTACTAATGACTGTCGCAGCCACCTCGTCGAGTTCAACCTTCCTCACAACAAACGCGAGCACGAAAGTCAATTCCTTGACCCCCAAGATGCGTCGATGAACACGAATACGTCCGAGCGCTCCGAGCTCTGCCGCAAATGAGTCCGGAGCATGGAGGACCACAATCTCCCTGTGATTCTTTACATTTAGCTTTGCCCACAAACCACTCATGACAGATTCCTGTGAGCGACAAATCCCATATCGATGACTTAGGATGACGACAAAACAAACTGATTGCCGTCTGGATCCTTAAACATGGCGAACTCGCCCCACGGTTGCTTCTGCGGCTCCTGAGTGAAAGTCACGCCACGCCCCATGAGCTGCCGATACGTCGCCGATACGTCATCGCAACCGAACGAACCGTTGAAAAAGGTTCCAATTCGATTCTCATGCCCTTCCGGGGTGAAGAGCACTACGCGAGTAGCTGAATTGCCAATTCGAAGCTCAACCCAGCGCTGCTTTTCATCGAACACTTGGTCTGTCGACACCTCGAAGCCCAGCTTCTCCGTGTAAAACTTGAGAGCCCGATCTTGATCAGTGGTCGGGATACCGACAAATTTTAGCTGTGTAATCATTGCCGCAACCTCTCATGGTCTCCTGTGGGAAAACTCTAGCTCGGTAGGATTGGCCACGGGGCGGATAAATACTATAGTAGTTACTACTATGGAGCGCATAACCATTGATGCCTATGTGGTCGATGTCCTGATGCCCGATCTAGTGGGGCATGACCGTCGGCCGGCGACGTTCATTGTGTATCTGTTCCTGCTTCGGCAAGCAGCGAAGGCGCGACGGGACGCCGTTTCGGTCAGCTTGCAGACCGTTTCGGCAAAGACCGGTCTTTCAAAGTCAACGGTACAGGCCGCATTGCGGCATCTGCGCCGACGAAAGCTGATAGATCCGATGGTCGTAGCGACTGTAAGCGCGCCAGTACGACGAGTGCTGCGCCCATGGATCCGCGAATAACCGGCACCGATTTGCCGTGCGTCGCGTCGCTTGGTTGCGGCAAAGCGGCCCGGGTCACTTGCGGTCAGTCACCGACGCATTCGGGTGTGGCTCACTAAGCGGATCGGTGCTGGGGCACACTCCGGGAGAATTGCCAGCCCCCACGAGCCCGACTTCTGCGCCCGCACCGGGGATCTCCGCCAGGCGATCTCGCGCAGAACTCGGGTGAGCTTCGTTGTAGACCTGCAGCTCGACGGCTGCTCTTGGGCGCCTATACGTGGAGTAGCGTTTTCCAATTTGAAGGCACCGCTCCGGCCGGTCCCGGCACCGGTTGATCCACCGGATGCGAGTGAGGAGCGTGAAGCTTCGACCCGTTGAAGAATTCCTTCGTTCGATAGTCGTAGAACCACCGCTCGCCCGGCTCGAAGCTCGTGATTATCGGGTGACCCGTAGCGGCGTTATGTTTCGACGCATGCTGATTTGGTGAACTATCGCAGCAACCGATGTGGCCGCATTCGGCGCATCTGCGAAGATGTAACCACCATCCGCCCGAATGCAAGCACTCGACGCAACCTGTTCCGCTTGGCTTCGCCGCTGGGTTGATACCGTCTCTCTCGGACTTCATAGGCTCCTCTCTCACTGCCTTTTGCTTCAGTTGCTCCTCATAGGAAGTCTCGCGCAATGGTGCGATCCCATTCACGATGACACATCTCGTTCGCACCCTCCCAGGCGCGCAAGCTTCCCTGCAACAGGAAAGCACTGCCCGTGGATGACAGCCGCAGTCTCGTTTCGACTCGGACTTGCCACTCGTTGCGCGACAGAGTCTGGATATTGCGCAGTTCGGCTACTGCGCTGAGCGGGTCATTCTCCTCGACGTGATACTCGGACTTGTATTGTGTGCCCAAGTCCAGACCCAGGCGGTCGATGTGTTCAACCCGCACACTATCGCGATGAATGATGGTGGGTTTCTCGGGTGACGCCGTCTCCGGGTCGGGAAAGGGCGAGAGCCCGGCGTCTGCGATGTTTGGCGAGCGTTGCGGCAGATCGAGCGTGCCAGCAAGGATGCGCACCGTCGCCGTCTCGGGGCTGGGCCAGATCATCGGCCAGTAAGCCGTAGATATCGCAAGCCTCACCTTGTGGCCGGGTGGAAATGCCGAGCCGGCATCATCGAGCTGGATGCGCACTCGATAGCGCTCACCTATCTCCAGCAGGGCGGGCTGTTCGTGGCCCTCGCGATGAGTGAGATTGAGTACACCATAGCTGACACGCAGCGATTCACCCGAAGGGTGCACATCGCATAACCGAACTGCCAGGTTCGCAATCGGCCGGTCGCACGTGACATCAAGCGTTACGATCGGAGCGCCAAGGATCTCGATCTGCTGATCGAGCGGCGTCGTCTCGAAAACCACGGAGCGCATGTCATCTTCTTGCTGGTCGGTCGCCTGATCGTGCCCACGACCGAATGGAACCCAGTCGCCTGCGCACTTACCCAGCGTCTGCGGCGAGCAGACGGCGCGAGTCGTCAAGGGTGCCGCGGCTTCGCTTAGCCCCTCATCGGTCAAAAACAGCCGCCGCGGCATTATTCCCGGGGGTGGCCACGAAGGTTCCGCAATCCACCGGCCCGGCAACGTGTCGTGGTGGCTCGCCGGTTTCACACTTTCCGTCATCCACGCACGCAGCATGGGCTCATCCATCACGCCGGTATCGACCCCCTTCAGCCAGTAATCCCACCACCGCAGGATTTCCTGCAGGAATCCGATCTGGGGGCCGGGAAGTGCAAAGTGCGGATAAGCGTGTGCCCATGGCCCGATGAGACCTTTGCGGGGCGCCTTCAGACGCTCGAGAAGGCGCGGGATTGCATTCTTATAACCATCGGTCCAGCCACCGACGGCATAGACCGGGCACTGGATCGCTGCGTAATCCTCGCATACCGATCCGTGCTTCCAATACGCATCGCGCCTTTGGTGTTGCAGCCAATTTTCCAGGAACAGCGGTATGTTCTGCAGGCGCTCCAGCCACATCGCTCGCCAGCGATCGCCGACCAGCGTCGGATCGGGCGGCAGGCACATCAAGCCGAAAAAGAAAAAGGCCCACTCGAGTGCAGCGGTGGTAAGCAGCGTGCCGCCCATGTAGTGCGCATCGTCCGCGTACCGATCGTCGGTTGAACAAATGGTGACGATTGCTTTGAGTGCCGGGGGACGGCGCGCCGCGATCTGAAGTCCGTTGAACCCACCCCAGGAGATCCCCATCATTCCAACGGCGCCATTACACCAAGATTGTGCCGCCAGCCAAGCGATCAGCGCCACGCCATCGTCTTGTTCCTGCTTGGCGTACTCGTCGAACAGTAAGCCTGTCGATTCACCGCTACCTCGAATGTCGACGCGGACGCCCGCGTAGCCGTGACCTGCGAGATAGGGATGAGTCAGCGCGTCTCGTTCGTAAGTCCCGTCGCGCTTGCGATACGGGAGATACTCCAAGATTGCAGGAACGGGATTCTGCTCGGCATCCTTCGGCAACCAGATGCGAGCCGCCAGCGTCGTACCGTCTTTCAACGGTATCGAAGTATGCTCGATGACCCGCACAGCTCTGGGAAAGCTCGTGACAATCACAGGGACACTCCCGTTGGCAACGATTACGGAACCCATTGAGGCGATCGACCCGTGCGCCCAGTGAGACCGATACTTCAACCCGCGCGGATTTTGTGTTTCCTCCCGTTGGCGCGCCCCGCGTGACCGACGCCGCGCGTTGTTGGTCCCCGTAATCTCACCTTCGACCTGACTCACTCAGGCGCCGCAACCAAGCGGCAAACCTCAATCGCGGAATGCGCGCAGCAGCTTAAGCTTCCGGGCTTGGCTGGTGTCACGACTGATGAAGGACGTCGCCTTGTGCGCTGCGATCAACTGCCAGAGTGTATCCGTTAACATTTCCGGGGCGTGCGGCCTTCCCCTTCGTCCATCCGTTCGACCCACTGAGCGCGCCAGGTACCAGCCTCGAACGGATCCGCAAAGTACTGTGTTTCCCTTGCAACCTTGTCGCCGCTGAACTCCATGATGCTCACGGTGTAGGAAGGCATCCCGTCATACGTCAGAATATACTCGGTGATCCAAAGATCACCACTGCCAATGACTCGCCGCACGGTGAAGCGTTTTTTGCTCGACTGATTGGTGCGCGTGATCTGTATGTTGCGCCGACCGCGGATTCGCTCGCCTGATTGGGGGTATTCCAGCACTGCATCCTCAAGATAAATGTCGTGCTCCGTTTCAAAATCACTGGCGTCGGATGCAGTCCAATGCCGATCCAGTGCCGCACGAATCTCTTGAGCTGTCATATTCCCCTCCGGCGTCACCAGCCGTCGATACTATTCCTCACGCAAGACATCTTCACCGCAGTCACTACGCCCAGCTCATGCTCCGGTTGTCCGGGCACGCGAGATAGCGGCGACACATGCGCTCAATCTGCCGAAACGATTGCGGCAGCGCCTCGAGACAAGCGATCGGCGGCCAAGAGCAGACCACTCCGGGCATCTTACTCGTCCGATTAGCCGGCTTCGAGCTGATGGCGGATGGCAAGCACCAATATGGTCTCTTCGTTAGGAAACTAACCGGTGCCACCTGAGACCGTGCGAACATGGCCCAGCACCGCATGCTTCCAAGCAGCCTCGACGAACCCGCTGAGCCAACCGATGACTCCGCACTCGATCGTGGAGCGCTTGTGAGAAGGACATTGCGGAAATGCGCCCGTGCGACTTCGCGGCCGTGAGGAACACATGAACCACTACGACGCAATCATCATAGGCACTGGGCAGGCGGGCCCCTCTCTTGCCGAGCGTCTCGCCAAGGCGGGGCTTCGGGTGTCCATCATCGAGCGAGGGAAATTTGGCGGTACCTGCGTCAACAATGGCTGCACTCCGACTAAGACACTGGTGGCGAGCGCCTACGTGGCCCGGCTTGCGCAAAGAGCCGCGGACTATGGCGTGGAACTCGGTGGATCCGTGAAAGTAGACATGGCCCGCGTCAAGGCGAGAAAGGACGCGCTGGTGGAGGGTGCAACCAAGTCGCTCGAGAAGTGGCTGCGCTCGCTTGCGAATATCACCGTCCATACGGGGCACGCACGGTTCCTCGACCCGCACACTGTCACAGTGGGTGCGGATACCCTGACGGCCGAGCGGGTGTTTATCGACGTTGGGGGCCGGCCGAAAGTGCCGAACCTACCCGGGATCGATCAAGTGTCCTACCTGACGAGCGAGAGCATGATGGACATCGATTTCCTGCCCGAACACCTGCTCATCGTGGGAGGTAGCTACGTTGGGCTCGAGTTTGGGCAGATGTACCGCCGCTTTGGCAGCCAGGTGACGATCGTCGAGATGGGTCCCCGGCTCATCGGTCGCGAAGACCCTGACGTCTCGGACGCAGTGAGGGACATTCTCGCGGCGGAGAGTATCGAGATCCGGCTCGATGCGAAGTGCCTCGCCCTCGAGCCGGCTAGAGAGGGCATTCTGTTACGCCTAGAGTGCAGCGTCGGTGCACCCGCGGTCGCTGGCACGCACGTGCTACTGGCTGTCGGTCGCGTGCCGAATACGAACGACCTGGGGCTGAGGGAAGCGGGCATCGAGGTTGACGCGGGCGGTTACATCAAAGTCGATGAGACATTGAAAACCAGCGTCCCGAACGTGTATGCCCTCGGCGACTGCAACGGTCGCGGCGCCTTTACGCATACTGCCTACAACGATTACGAGATCGTCGCCGACAACCTACTGAATGGTGCGAATCGCAAGGTCAGTGACCGGATACCGATCTATGGGCTCTTCACGGACCCTCCGCTGGGTCGCCTCGGCATGAGTGAAGCCGAAGCGCGACGCGCAGGCTACAACATCCTGATCGGCCGCATGCCCATGACGGACGTCGCTCGAGCGCGGGAAAAAGGCGAAACCCAAGGTTTCATGAAAGTACTGGTCGATGCGAACAGCATGCAAATTCTTGGCGCCGCAGTTCTCGGTGTCGGGGGTGACGAAGCAGTGCATTCCCTGGTGGATACCATGTACGCCCACCTCCCGTACAAGATCGTACAGCACGGCGTTCGCATTCATCCGACGGTGAGCGAGCTGATCCCCACAATGCTGAGCGAGCTGACCCCGATCGCTTAGATTGCAGCCGCCTGATCGAGATTCGATCCGGACGACCCCGGCCCGGCGGCGTCCCTCGTAGCCTTCCAGTCAGAGAACGGGACTCCATCCGGCAATTTCAATGCGTACTTGTCTGCGCGGGAATGGCCACACCGCTCACAATCACGAGCACGATGACTATGGCGGCAACGATCAGCATGCTTTTGCCATTCATCGTCAGCCCTCCCCGGTGTGTTTCTTGATTACTTCCGCACCCCATCCGCGCCGAGCGTCAGCCGTACGCGAGGTCGGTGCTCTGTCCGACCTCGATAATATATCCGTCAGGATCGCGGATGTAGCAGCGCGTCTCGCCGTACTTGGGAATCGGCTCCGTGATGAATTCCGCTCCTCGACTCTTCCATAATTCATAGCACGCTTGAATATCCGCAACGCGGAAATTCATAAAGCTGCTGATATGACTCGGGTCGGGGACGCTGAGCGTTACCGTCGGCTTATCCGGGGTCGGCCCGCCTCCAACGTTCAGAATCATCCAGATATTCGCAAGCTGAAGGTACCCAGGCGCGTTGCCGTCACCCAGGCTCAGGATGCGAGCGCCGAAGACCTTTTCGTAGTAGCGGGCCGATCGCTCGATGTCGGCGACGGTGAGAAAATGCGCGATGCTGATCCCCTCTCGCGGGGGCATCTCATAGCTCTTCTGCTCCGTTCTTACGCTGCTCATTGACGACTCCAATTCCTATAAACAGTGCTGATCCCCTGCCTCTGGTTCTTTCGTATTCATAGCCGCTGCCAGCATACGCCCCATTCGCGCGCAGGGAAGCGGACGGTCGCGTCTGGAACCGCCGCAGGTGTGCGTCAGCGGCAGAAGGGCCCACGACATTTAAACGAACTCGTCGCCGGACGACTCTAATGCAAACCACGGCCAACCCGGAGAGTTTCATGCGCCAGCGGACCCGACCATACGTTGTCCGTTTCTGTCTTGCTGCCCTCTTGTTGCCGTGTTCCGTTTACGCCGAACCGTCGCTCAATGGGTTCTGGACCGGGGCCATGACACGCGATGGCGTCACGCAACAGATTAGCCTGCGCGTTAGCCGAAACACGGACGGCTATAAGGCCAACTTCGACTGGCCCGACTCCGGCTACTTTCACGAAGACGCCATTAGCATGAAGGTACGGGACCGCGACGTTCTGGTGAGCCTTCCGATGCCGCGAGGCGCGCTGAAGCTCGCCGGTACCTGGGAGGGGGCCTCGGTGTCCGGCGGATTGCTGGAAATTGGCATGGTCGCCGGTGCCTGGAAAACGATACATACTGACGGATCGTTCCGACTGAGTCGTGCAAGCGCGCCAACCCTTCCTTACCGGATGGAAGAGGTCTCCTTCAACGACAGTACGGTCACCCTGGCCGGGAGCCTGCTCATTCCACGCGGAGCCGGCCTTCACCCCGCCATGACGTTCCTGCACGGCGGGGGCGATGAGACTCGCGGCGACGGAATGTTTATCGGTGACAAGCTGGCGCGTCGCGGAATCGTGGTGCTCATCTATGACAAACGCGGCAACGGAAAATCTACCGGCGACTGGCGTCAAGGTGGCTTCGAAGAACTGGCCGACGACGGTGCGGCGGCGCTGCGTGTGCTTCTGGCACGGCCGGACGTCGACGCGAAGCGCACCGGCTTCGTCTGCTACAGTCAAGGTTGTTGGATTGCGCCGCTGGCGATTTCGCGCGGCGCACCCGCGCAATTTCTCGTCAGCATTTCCGGACCCACCGTCACGGTCGAGGATGAGGGCTTCGCCCAATACGGTAACCGCATGCGCGAAGCCGGAATGCCTAACAGCGAACTGGCGAAGGCGCTACCGCTTCTGAAGCTCGACAACAGTGTCAGCAAAGGTCAGGCCAGTTGGAGCGATCTGCAGGCGCAGATCGCAAAAGACAAGGATCAGCCGTGGTACAAGGCGATTAACTGGTCGCCAGAGGATATGAACGATCCGGAACGCAGATTCTATGGCAAGATTTTAACGTACGACCCCAAAGCTTCTATCGAGAGCCTCAAAATTCCGTCGCTCTGGTTTTTCGGCACGGCAGACATCACGATTCCCGCTCAGGCCAGCTGGGAGCGGCTGAGAGGGATGTCGGTTTCACCGAAGCCCCGGATTGTCATCATGGAAAATGCTGACCATGCTATGACGGTGCGCGAAGGCGACAAATTACCGGCGCTCGCCCACGGGTTTCCCGGGATGATGGCCGATTGGATTTACACAGGACTTGGACGTCCGCTTACTGGAAAAAAGCCAGCCGAGGGGGAATGACTGTTCTTGGCCGGGAGCGGTCATAAGGCGGGAGTCCGAGCGGTCGCGCATCGACAGGTGGCTCCGGCCAGTTTGAGACGTTCGAGTAGACGAAATCGCGGCAGAAAAGCGGCCGTTCACCGCTTGGGGTAGGCTACCGGGACGATGACGCAGAGCCCGTGAATGGCCGACCACCCCGAAGGCGAGTTTCCTCGGCGAGCCACCGCGTGATGAGAGCACCGTGACCGACCCGGGCACGGCGGTATTCCTGAGCTACGCCTCGCAGGACGCGAAGGCAGCTCAGCGCATTTGCGACGCACTGCGTGCGGCCGGCATTGGGGTGTTTCTCGATCAGAGCGAGCTGCGGGGCGGGGACGTTTGGGATCAGAAGATCCGGCGTCAGATCCACGACTGCGCGCTCTTTATTCCCGTTATCTCGGCTTCCACTGCATCGCGACGTGAGGGCTATTTCCGGCTTGAGTGGGATCTTGCCGATCAGCGCAGCCATATGATGGCGCGCGACAGCGCCTTTATCGTGCCGGTGTCCTTGGATGCGACGCCAGGTGCACGCACGGATGTGCCGGAGTCGTTTCATCGCGTGCAGTGGACGCGGCTGCCCGTAGGCGAGACGCCCCCCGCTTTCGTCGAACGCATAAAGCGCCTGCTGTCCCCGGAGCTGTCACAGGATCCGACGGGGACCGCCCCGGCCGCCGCTCGCGTGGCTGCTGCGCCGATAACCGCAAAACCCGTTCCGGCATCCTGGCGCTCGAAGGGGATGCTCCTTGCGACGATCGCCGTGGTCGTCATCGCGCTCGGTTATCTCGCAGTCGACCGACTCGTCCTCTCGAAGCGTGGTGCGGAGGTGGGCGCGGTCCCGGGACCCGCAGCTCAGAGCTCTCCCGCCGCCACCTTCAACCCGCCGCCGCACTCGATCGCGGTGCTGCCGTTCGTGAACCTGAGCGGAGACAAAGAGCAGGAATACTTCTCCGACGGGCTCACCGAGGAGCTGCTCAACTCACTGGCCGAAATCAACGAGTTGCAGGTTGCTGCCCGCACATCATCCTTCTATTTCAAGGGCAAGGACGTTGATCTCGGTACGGTTGCCCACAAGCTCAATGTCGGCGCTGTGCTCGAAGGGAGCGTCCGGCGCTCCGCGCACACCATCCGCATCACCGCGCAGTTGATCAATGCCGTCACGGGCTTTCATCTGTGGTCAAAAACCTATGACCGGGACTTAGGCGATGTGCTGAAACTTCAGACCGAGATTGCAACCGCGGTGGCGAGCGCTCTGAAAGTCACTTTACTCGGGGATGTCGCGGCCAAAGTCGAGCTCGGCGGGACGCGCAATCCGGACGCATTCGATGCCTATCTGCGCGGGGCAAGGGCGTACAGCTCGAGACACGAAACCAAAGACATCCCAGCCGCGATTGCCGCGTACACGGAAGCGATTCGCCTCGATCCGAACTATGCGCTCGCGTTCGCCGCCCGATCGATCGCCCTTGCCGCCGTCGCCGGGGAGGCTGCGACCAAAGCGGCGATGCGTGAAGGCTTTGATAAGGCGCAAGCGGATGCCCGCCAGGCGCTCGCGCTTGCGCCGGATCTGGCCCAGGCACACCTCGCATCGGCGAACGTTTCTGAACTGGGAACTCTCGACTTCACGCAGGCGAGTGAAGCGTACGAGCGTGCTCTTGCGCTTGCGCCGGGCAACGCAGAGGTCTTACGACTAAGCGGCAAATTTGCAGCCTACATGGGGCGCTTCGATGCGGGCGTTGCGGCCGCCCGGCGCGCCGTCGTGCTCGACCCGCTCGCTCGCGCCAGCCACAGTGTGCTCGGACGGACGCTGTATGTGGCCCATCGCTATCAGGAGGCGGTTGCGGCTCTTGCGGAAGTCCTCAGGCTTGACCCCGACTACAAGGACACCTACGCCCATCGCGGGTTCGCCTATTACGGGCTCGGGGATCTGCAGAGCGCGCGCGCCTCATGCGAGACACAGCCGGACTATTGGGGGAATCAATATTGCCTGGCAGTCATCTACGACAGGCTCGGCCGGCACGCGGATGCGGAAGCGGAGCTTGCGAAAATGCAGACCGTAGTCGGCGATACCGCGTCGTACCAGTACGCCACGATCTACGCGCAGTGGGGCGATCGGACCCAGGCGCTGGAATGGCTCGAGACGGCACTGAGAGTGCGGGATCCGGGCCTGGAGCTTCTGAGGACCGACGCGCTCCTGGACCCCTTGCGCAAAGAGCCGCGCTTCCAGGCAATCGAGCGGGAGTTGAAGTTTCCGAGCTAACTGTCTCGGCGCGCTTCCCGAAACCGGAAGGTCGCGAGAGGCAGCTCAGGGTCACTTGCGCTCACTCACGGACGCATTCGGGGCCTCGCCGGCTAAACCTCCCCTTGCATGCCGCCAATCCGTGTTGCATACTGAACTATATGGTTCAGTATACCCAGACCCACTTCGATGCCTCGTTCGCCGCGCTCTCGGACGCCACCCGACGTGGCGTTCTGGAGCAGCTCGGGCGTGCAGACGCTTCAATAACGGATCTTGCCGAGAAGTTCCACATGACCCTCACCGGCATGAAGAAGCATGTCGCCGTCTTGGAGCAGGCGGGGCTCGTCACCACGGAGAAGATCGGGCGCGTGCGGACCTGCAGGCTCGGCCTGCGCCGACTGGAGCAAGAGGCGGCATGGATCGAGAGGTACCGCCAACTCTGGGACGCACGCTTCGACGAGCTGGACAGGGTTGTCGAAGAACTGAAACGGCAGGAGAAAGTCGATGGACGCAAGAAGAGAAACTGAGTCGACCCCCATGAAGAGCCGCACGACGGTGGAACGGAAGTCCGAGCGAGAGCTAGTCGTTACGCGAACCTTCAATGCCCCTGCGCGCATCGTATTCGATGCCTGGACCAAGCCCGACGCGCTCAAGCGGTGGTGGGCACCAAAGTCGTTTGGGATATCCTTCATTTCCTGCGAGGTCGATGTTCGTGCGGGGGGCAGCTACCGTCTTGTGTTCGGCCACCCTGCCTCGGAGCAGCCTATGGAGTTCTTCGGTAGGTACATCGAAGTGACGCCGCACTCCCGCCTCGTCTGGACGAATGACGAAGGTGGCGAAGGCGGGGCGGTCACGACGGTGACCTTCGAACAACGAGGTGCCGAGACCCTGGTTGTCATGCATGACCTCTATCCCTCGAAGGAAGCTCTTGACGGTGCCATCGCTTCTGGGAGTACAAGTGGGTTTAGCGAGGCGTTTGAGCAACTGGACGAACTTCTCGTCACCCCGGGCGCGAGCGTCGGGCGTACCCACGTCTCTTGAGGAAGAGTCAAGTCATGGCCACTCGCAAGCCTAGCCCCAACGCGCAGTTTTCCGCGTTGGTGTCGCGGTTCTCGCCCGAGATCGTCGCGCTGGTAAAGCGGTGTCTGCCCAAAATACGCCGCACTATCCCTTGCCCTTATCAGCTCGTTTACGAGTACTCCAACTCCCTCGTGGTGGCGTTCGGTATGTCCGAGCGCGGCTACGAGGCCATCGTCGCCATTGCTATCTTTCCGCGCTGGGTCCGGCTGTACTTCGACAAGTCCCTGCCCGATCCTAAAGGCCTTCTCAAGGGCTCTGGCACCAAAGTACGCAGCGTAACCATCAAGGCAGCATCAGATCTCGACCACGCGGATATCCAGGCACTCTTCAAGGCAGCGATCAAGCGCTCCGGAGTTACCTTTCCGAAGACCCGCTCGACGCGCATGGTCATCAAGTCGACGTCGACGAAGCGGGGACCGCCGAGAGCCGCGCACGCCTAACCCCGCGCTGCATCGAACCGAGCGAGTCATCGGCGAGTCGCGGCGCAGGCGCGCTCATCTATCTTTGTTACGCTGTACGATCGCGTTAGATGGTCAATCTGTGATCGAGCTATGGCAGTGGGCTGCCAAATGATTGACCTCAATGAGTGACAGCTTTATTGCGACCTGTTCCATACGCCGAATGGCTGGATTTGGCCGGCAGCCGCCTGTCGATGCGCTGCGCCTCGTTCGCACTGCACACACCGAGAGTCAAGAGCCCGTTTCGGAGGCGGTGCCATCAGCCGCAATGCGCAGTTCGGCGGCCGCGACCATCGCATTGAAACGCGGATCATCACGGAGGGGATCGAGGTCCGGATCGACTTTGGCGTGCTTCAGGAAGCCACTGGCCACCGTTTCGAAAAAAGGACCGAGCAGTTCGAGTGCGGTGTCGACGTCCGGTGGTTTTATGAAAGACGTAAGGCTGCAGGCGAAGTTATAGCGTGCATTCATGTTGTCCGGATCAATCAGCAGGGCACGGCTGATCCAATCCTTGGCGCGTTCAGCCTCGCCCAGAGTCGCCAGCGCAATGGCGCCGGAGCCCATGGCCGTTGCATTGTTCGGATCCTGCGCCAGCATCTTCTCGACTCGCGAGAGGTTGATTCGCGCGACCCGCAGGGCAGCCTGGTAATTTCTGAGGGCGGTGTAACAGGTGAGCAGCATGGTCCCGGAATTCAGATCCGTCTCCATCAGACTCATTGACTTTTCGTAATAGCGAATGGCCTCCTCGAGGCGTTGCTGCCGGAAGCGCAAATACGCCACTGCTCTGTTGACCTCGTAGGACTCCGGGTCCAGACGCAGCGCGATCTCGATCTCGTCGGCCGCCTCATCATGACGACCGTGCTGGGCCAGGATTCTAGCCTTCACGGCATGGGCCTCGGCCAGAGCGCCATCCAGCGCTAGAGCCCGTTCAACTGACCCCAAGCCGTCATCGCTATTCTTGCCAAGTTCGAACCGCAGGGTCATCTGTCCAATGGCCAGTAGCGCCCAGGCACGCGAATAACTCGGGTCGATTTCGGTGGCACGCTTGCACAGGCGGACGATCGCCTCCGCACGCCGCGCATCGGCATTATTACCGGTGACGTAGGACTGTCGCGCCATGAGATAAAGGTTGTAGGCCTCGACATTGTCCGTACCGCGCTGCTCAATCGCCTTCTTCTCCTCGGGCAGGAGCTTGAGTTTCAGGGCCTTGACGATGGATTCGGAGATTTCGTCCTGCAGCGTAAAGATGTCGTTCAGGTCACGATCGTAGCGCTCGGCCCAGAGGTGATCGTTGGTCGTTCCATCGACCAATTGGGCGGTAATGCGTACGCGGCCGCCTGCCTTGCGCACGCTCCCTTCCAGGACGTGGCCGACCTTGAGCTCGCGCGCGAGTTTCGGGATATCAACATGCTTACCCTTGTACATGAAGGCACTGTTGCGCGACACGACTGCCAGCGCGGAAACCTTGCTCAGATCGGTGATGATGTCTTCGCTGATGCCGTCGCTGAAATACTCCTGCTCCTGATCACCACTCATGTTGGCGAAAGGCAGGACAACGATCGAGGGCTTGACCGCGGTTGCGCGACTCGGCTCCGTCACCGGCGGAACGGCACCGGACACTGGACTCGCTGGCGGTCGAGTCGTTGTCGACACATCGGGCGACAGCAGACGCCGCACTCGTTCAACAAAGGCAGGCGGTGTTTGGCCTGCGGGGAGGCGCGTCCACTGCACCCGCTGAAACGACTCCGGCACGTCTGCGCCTGCGTCGGGAGTCGCGTCCAAGCACACCGGCACCACGAACACACGGTTGCGCGCCATCATGTGGGTGCGCTGATCGGCAAGATTCCACTCCAGCCGAAAATAGCCTTCATGCCGCGACGCCGTGTTGGCCGAGATGACGGGGATGAAAAGCGCGCAGTCGTGGATCTCGCGCCGGATCTTATGGTCCCAGACGTCCCCGCCCCGAAGCTCACTCTGGTCGAGGAAAACCTCGATACCTGCCGCACGCAGTGCCTCGCAAATCCTCTGCGCAGCCTCCGCATCCTCGGATGCATAGCTTAGAAATACTGCGTGCGATGGCTCAGTCACCGACGGGATCACCCCTGACAGATCGCCGGAGGTCGTCTCACTGCCTCCGCAGGCGGTAGCTTAGCCCAAGTAGCTAAGTTTGGCCGAGATCGACTGGCCGCGCGGTCAGTGTCCGCGCCCTTACTCTTGAACAGCAGCTATCGGGAGAGTCGTCCAACCGCTCCGGGTCACTTGCGGTCACTCACGTACGCGTTCGGGTGTCGCTCGCCAAACGGATCGGAGCTGGGGCGCACCGCGGCGAGCCGTCGCGGACGCTTCCGCTTCTATTACCCGCTACGCGGTCGTCCAAAAGAGTGTTTCAAGCAGGCATCCGGCAGCGGGGCGATTTAGGAGGTAATCTTCGGCAGCGAATTCATAAGAGCATGAATCTGTTAAAGTTACCTCTCGAGTTTGATTCCTGGCCCGGGGCTTTTTTTCAATGATAAAGAGAATTGCTGTTTCGGCGCTGTTGCTTTGCACGTTCGGCCTTCCCGGGCTCGCAGAAAATAGCATGCCACCAACAGGACACTATCTGTTCGCTTGGACAGGCGATGCCGACAAAAAGGGTAATGATTTTCTGGCCGTCATCGATGCAGACCCTGCATCTGCTACATATGGCCGGCTGGTTACTACCCTCGCGACAGATCAACAGACCGTGCGGATCCATCACACAGAATACGTGATGCCGGCTAGCGGAATGTTGTTCGCCAATGACCATGACGTGGGCCGAACCTTCATTTTCGATGTCAACGATCCCCTGCATCCGAGAATTGTGACGTCATTTACGGACATGGACGGATACATGCATCCGCATTCCTACGTGCGCCTGCCCAACGGGCACGTGCTTGCGACGTTCCAGCATTCGCATCACGCCGGAATGGCCGGTCAGATGGGTGCCTCCGGTGGCCTTGTGGAGATTGATGACAGCGGCAAGGTAATTCGCTCTGCCAGTAACGCGGATCCTGCATTCACTGATGCCCTGTTGATGCCCTATGGCCTTGTTGTCCTTCCCGACGAAGACCGCGTCATATCGACCAATTCCTCTATGCACAATGAAGATTTATTCAGCGGGGTCACCTATCAGATATGGCGTCTTTCCGACCTGAAACTTTTGAAAACTGCCAGGTTCGACATCGGCGCTAATGGGTACGCCCACATCGCTCCGGAAGAGCCGCGCCGCGCTGCGGATGGCTCAATTTTCGTGCAGACCTTGGGTTGTGGAATGGAGCGAATCACGGGTGTAACGGCTACGGAGCCATCTTCCAAGCTGGTCCATACCTTCCCCGGCAACTGGTGCGGCGTGCCGACGATCGTGGGGCATTATTTTGTCGAAAGCGTTCCTGCCATTTACGGCTTGATTGTCATGGACATCGCGAAGCCTGGCCACCCGGTTGAAGTCTCCAGGCTGACGCTGGATGCGGGGTTCTATACGCACTGGACTGGATGGGACGCCAAGACGCATCGTTTGGTGGTTACGGGCTCGGCGGGACGGCTTTACTTGGTGAAGCTCGACGAAAACACCGGAGTGCTGGCCGTGGACACGGCATTCCACGACGCCAATGGCAAACCAGGCTTTGATTTCGCCAATCGGGAGTGGCCGCATGGCTGGAAGGGGACAGGGCAGCCGCATGGCGTGGTGTTCTCGCGCTAAGCACGGATATCGGTATTCGCGACTGCGAACGGCCGCTGCTGAATTGACCCAGAGTAACCGTCCCGATGACCGCTGGTGGCCCGGTCAGCGACGTTCGACCCCGACCTCGAGCGGTCCGCTCCTGACCTGAAGCCCCCTCGCGACTGATCCGGAACCGGACATTGGGGTTCATGTAAGCTGCCGCCCGTTCCGACGCCCTTCGGTCGGCGCCGAAAGGAGAGCCTATGAACGTTCGCGTCGGCGTGTACGCAGTGGCGCCCGCCATATTGTGGCTCACGTCCTGTACGCCGGTGTTGAAAGAAGGGCCGGCCCCTTCGGCAGTGAACGGGCCGACTACGCAGACCGAAACGAACAAGGCAATCGTTCGACGCGCGTTCCAGGCGCGCGAACAGGGCGACGTAGCGACTCTCAACGCGTTATCCGATCCCGACGAGAAGTTGCACGCGCCTGACGGTACGACCGTGCGGCGAGGTGGTCCATATACCGAACTCAAAGACTTATGCCCGATGTGCGCAGCGCTCGAGCATCGCAAGATCACAGTCGACATGATGATTGCAGAGGGAGACCTCGTGTACGTGCGCTCGACGTGGTCGGGCTCCTACACAGGCACTTTCAGGGGTGTTGCGGTCAGCGGCCGCGCCGTGACTGTCGTGTACTCAAACGTGTACCGGGTGGTTGACGGTCGGGTCAGCGACAATTGGTTTGTGAGCGACCGCCTTTCGCTTGCCGAGCAGCTCGGGATGAAGCTGGTTCCGACGGAAGCGGCAATGTAAGGAGGGTTGCGCTCCTCAAGCGCCGAACGAGATCGCCCCGCGGCTCAGTTCGGTCTTAAAGAGCGTGCGCGGCTTGTCGCAACGTATGTTGTCCGCGCACGGATCGTTCGATGCGCGCAGGATCAGCTGCAGGTGGAAAGACGGCGCGCTGTCACAGACGCTGTGGCCCTGCTCGCTGTTCTGGGCACAGAACTTGGCGACGTCCCATACGTACTTGCCGGTTTCGATCGTGCTGACGGCGGCGTTCGACTTGAATTTCTCAAGGAACGCCTTCGTCGTCGCCGCGTCGAACACGGTGGTAAGCAAGCGGCTCGTGTCGCCCGGCTGCACGACGCCACCGATCCGCACCCCCGAATCCGCCATCTTCCAATAGAGGCGCAGGCTGAGAGCCGTGTTCGCAGGAATGTCCGCGCTGGTCCACGTGATGGTATAGGACGACTTGCGCGAGATGCGCGCATCGGTGTCGAGCACCGTGAGATGCACCTGGGGATCTGCGGCGAGCGCGCGCTCGGGCGCCCCGAAGGGCGCGGCCTGAAGCAGCGTCGCGGCGAGGACCGACAAGGCGGCGCGCAGGGGCGCTGCCCAACGGGAACTTGAGCCGTAAATCGTCATGTCTGTACGCCTTGTCCTGGGCGATGCGGTTGTCTTAGCCCGCAGCGCTTGTATCGCGTACAACAAATTCTACGCGACGCCCCGCTTTGCCGGAAATCACCTGGGCCAGGCCACCGTCCGACCTCCCGTCGAGTGGCGACTGCGGGGAAATTGAGTCGCTGGTGCGACAGACTGGAATTGGCTAGCAGCCGCCTGTCGCTGCGCGACGGCTCACGCTCCGGGCTTACGACCGCTCCCGGCCAACTCCGGTCGGTCACGGTAACGAAATGCCTTCCGCTAAGCGGACATCGCCGACATGCCGCTTCGGCTAACTACAGCCCGAGTCGCAAAAAGCGGCCGACGGACCGCAAGTTGCGGCCAAGATGCTGCCCGGTGCATCCTCCGGCAGGCAATCGGGGGGCTGGGGGCAGGAAATGTCGGGAGATGCACCCAAATCGGGAGGTGGCTCGCCGCCGATCGATCCGCAGATGGCGGTGCAGGGCACCAAAGCATCCCCGCACGTATTCATCAGTTACGCCTCGCAGGACGCAGCAGTCGCGCAGCGGCTGTGCGCAACGCTCGAAGCGGCGGGGTTTCCGTGTTGGATCGCCCCGCGAGACGTCGAAGCCGGAGCGCTCTACGCGGACGCCATCGTTCGGGCCATCAACGAGGCGAAAGCCGTTGTGTTGGTCCTGTCCGCAAGCGCGATAGCATCAGACCATGTTGCCCGGGAGGTTGAGCGGGCAGGCTCCAAACACAAACCGATCATTGCGTTTCGAATTGATGCCGCGGCGCTCAATCCGGGGCTTGAGTATTTTCTGTCGAATTCGCAGTGGATCGATGTACCAGCGATCGGGATGCCGGCGGCGTTAGCGAAGTTGGCGCAGGCGGCGGGACACGGATCGGGACAGACCGTGGCCGCGGTTCACGTGGCTTCTGCAAAACCCCTGGAACGAACGGGGGGAAGGGCGAAGCTAATCGTTGGGGCGGCGGTCGTCATCAGCGTTGGTGTGGCGGTTGCCTTCGGTTTGCACTGGTCGCAGAGCCACAAAGCTGCGCCGCCCGGTGCCGCAGTCGCGATCACCGACAAATCAATTGCCGTGCTGCCGTTCGTCGACATGAGCGAGAAGCACGATCAGGAGTATTTCTCAGACGGGTTGTCGGAGGAACTCATCGACATGCTGACGAAGGCCCCCGAACTACGGGTGCCAGCACGGACCTCGTCGTTCTACTTCAAAGGCAAACAGGTGACCATCGCCGATATCGCCAAGGCGCTTGGCGTTGCGCACGTCTTGGAAGGCAGTGTGCGCAAGTCCGGCAACACCCTTCGCGTCACCGCGCAGCTGATTCGCGTCGACAACGGCTACCACGTCTGGTCTGAAACCTACGATCGCAAGCTAGAAGACATCTTCAAGGTTCAGGATGAGATCGCCAGCGCCGTTGTAACGGCGCTCAGAGTCCACTTATTGCCGAGGCAGCAGCGATCGGCTCAGGGCGAGCTGCGTACAGAGAATTTTGAGGCGTATAACCTGTACCTGCAAGGCAGGCAGAGCTACAACCAAGGCGACGCCGCCGGCTATCAGGCTGCAGTGACTGCTTTCCGGGCCGCGACTGCGCTGGATCCTCACTACGGGGCGGCGTACGCGGACCTGGCCGTGGCGCAATGGTGGGTGGCGGACACCACCGGGAGCACAGCAGACTATGAAAGTGCGCTGGCGGCAGCAGACAAGGCCGTCGCGCTCGCTCCAGAACTGGCGGCGGGCAACTCCGCTCGCGGCTTCGTGCGTGCCGTCATCCGGTTCGACTTTGCTGGAGCGCAGGCGGACCTCGATAAGGCCGTGGCGCTCAGCCCAAATGACGCGAGTGTTCTGCACCGATCTGCCGTCCTGCTCGCGATACTTGGCAAGCTGCCGGCGGCCATTGCCAGAGAGGAGCAGGCTCTCGCGCTCGATCCGCTGTCGGCAGAGCTTTGCATGCGCCTGGCATTCTTCTTGGTTGCAGATCAGCAACTGGCACGGGCGCGGCCATTGTACGAGAAGGCGCTTGCGATAGCGCCGAACTCCATTCGCGCACGTTTTAACCTGGGCGAATTGGAGCTCTTGGAAAATCATCCCGAGCAGGCATTAGCTATGTCTCGTCAAAACGAAAATGAAGATTTTCGTTTGGTTGGTCAGGCCGAGGCTGAATACTCTCTGGGACACCTCGATGTGTCACGGCGAATTCTCGAGCAGTTGGTCGCCGAGGCCGGAAAGGCCGACGCATATAACAAGGCCGACGCATTTAACATCGCCCGCGTGTATGCCTGGCGCGGCGAGAAGGACCAAGCACTCGAGTGGCTTGAGCGCTCCTATGTGCAGCGAGAACCTGGCCTCACGTGGGTCGAGATTGACCCACGTTTCCGCGGTCTGCGCGACGACGCCCGCTTTAGGGCTCTCCTGCGCAAGATGAACCTACCGGAGTAGCCGCATTGCGGCTTGGCTAATGCAATTGGAGTGCCCTAAAGCGGGCGCTCACGAGCGGCTCAGACCGGTCACTTGCGGTCACTCACGAACGCATTCGGGGTGTCGCCCGCTAAGCGGATCGGAGCTGGGTCGCACTGCGGCGAGCCGGCGCGGAGGCCTTCCGCAGCCGTGCCGGACTTCTCAATCATCTCCCCTGGTCTAAAGTGGCGCTTTGATCGCAGTTTTTCGGGCTTAAATCGCTATTATTTCTCTATGGTTACGAGATTGAACGCGATGCAGGGGGGGTCGCCGCGTGTCGTTGAACTCATCATTTTGAGCCTCTTAACCTGGTCTGTGGGCGTGGCCTCAGTCAGCGCGCTGGCGAGCTTGCTTCACTATGAGAACGCGCCAGTGTTGCAAGAGAGGTTTCCAAACTTTGACCGATTCCTACTGCTCGAAGCCACTGCCGACCTATCGTCGAACGTGAGCCTCGGCGACGTTAACAATGATGGCTATCCTGACATCGTGATCGCCAGAGGAGCACATTCGCCGCTCGTGAGTCGAGTATTCCTCAATGATGGCCACGGTCATTTCACGACGGCCCATGATCTATCTGAGGTGCCGGCGAGGTCGTTCTCGGCGCAGCTGGCTGATGTCACGCGCAATGGAAATCTGGCGGTGGTCGTAGGCAATGACGCCCCAGATAAGTCCTTCGTGTATCTCAACGACGGCACCGGTCACTTTCACGTCGGTTCAACCTTTGGCCGTGCCGAATGGACAACACGTAACGTAGCTGTCGCCGATCTGAATGGCGACGGTTGGCCTGATATCGTTGTCGCCAACAGAGCGGCGACGAGCGAAGGTGCAAATTACGTTTGCCTGAATCGTGGCGATGGCAATTTTGACACGGATTGCATTTTGTTCTCGCACGAGTCTGCAACCACAATAACGCCGGCGGATTTTAGTAACGATGGCTACACCGACTTGGCGGTGCCGAATCGCGATGGCGGCCAGAGTTATGTTTATCTGAACGACGGCAAAGCACATTTCCTGCGGCGGATTCCGTTTGGGCCGCCGGATGCGAGAATACGCATGGTCGCGGCTGCAGATCTGACAGGCGAGGGACGGCTCGACATTGTGGCGGTCGACGAACGGCATGGAACGTCCATCTTCTTCAACCAGGGGGACGGCACGTTCTCCGCCGCTGTACCGTTGGGTACAAGCAAGGCTACCCCCTTCGCGCTCGCCACCGCGGACCTACGCCGCGATGGAAAAATTGACGTTGTGGTTGGCTACGCCAACGCGCGCCCCATCGTATATTTCAACGATGGTTCGGGCCACAAGTTCACTGCGGTGCCATTCGGCGACGACCAAGGAATTGTATTTGGCATTGCCATCCGCGACCTGGATGGGGACGGCTGGCCTGACGTTGTACTAGCACGATACAAGGCTCCGAGCGTCGTTTACTTCAGCAGTGGGCTCGAGGGATCGAAGCGTTAGCGGTACGGCAGATCACCGCGGCCATTTGGCTTCACCACGGCCGAGCGCGGCGGCCTCTTCACAATCTCAAGGACGCGCTTCGGGTCTTGATATGACGAGCGACAGTGCTACGAGCACTGCCTCGCCTGGGACGTCAGACCGGATTACCCGCTACAAACTGCTGAAAAAAGTCCTCTAAGCATCATGCTGGCGGGAGGTAATTACGTGGGTAAATTCGCGGTTGCCGCGCGGAAACTGGTCCAGAATCAATTACATGCAGCGGGATTCGAGTCCTCTCTCGGCCACCAATTAAAACAATAGCTTAGGGTTTATTTCGGTTCTCTTTCTGGAGGTGCTTTACTGCAGCGCCGAAGGGGCGGGTGCGGCGGCGAGCGTTGGCGCTCGTCGTGCCGTCCGCGGGTGGTTCGACCCACTCTTGGTATATGTCGTTGCACGAAGGTCAACAATGAGACATCGCGCCGGTCGAACAGTTGCCGATCAGTCAATCTAAGGATTCATGAAGACACCCGCCGCCCTGCAACCCCTGATCGATGACGGCGTGATCGACGAAGTCGTCCGCTCGCTCAAGAGCGGCAAGGAAGCGACGGTTTATCTGGTGCGCTCGGGGACGCACACGCGCTGCGCCAAGGTCTATCGGGACATGCGCCAGCGAAGCTTTCAGAAGCGTGCACGCTACCAGGAAGGCCGCAAGGTGCGCGGCAGCCGCCAGACGCGTGCCATCAGCAAGAGCACGCGTTTCGGCCGCAAGGAGCAGGAAGCCCAGTGGAAGAACGCCGAGGTCGACGCGCTCTACAAGCTGGTCGCCGCCGGTGTACGCGTGCCGAAGCCTTACGGCTATTTCAACGACACGCTGATCATGGAACTGGTAACCGATGCTGCCGGGGACCCGGCGCCGCGCCTGGGCGAACTCGACCTGTCGCCCGAGACGGCGCGCGAGTACCACCGTTTTCTCATCCAGCAGGTGGTGCGCATGTTGAGCATTGGGTTGATCCACGGTGATCTCTCGGAGTACAACGTGCTGGTTGGGACCGAGGGCCCAGTGATCATCGATCTACCCCAGGCGGTGAATGCGGCGGGCAACAACGGTGCGCTCGCGATGCTCGAGCGTGACGTCAACAACATTCGCGGCACGCTCGGCCGTTTCGCGCCGGAGCTTCTGCAAACCGAGTTTGCGCGGGAGATGTGGGCGCTGTTCGAGCAGGGTGAGTTGACCGCGGACAGCAGGCTCAGCGGCGTGTTCGCGCGCGATGAGACGACCGCCGATTCAGATGCTGTCCTGCTGGCCGTCGAGGACGCCCGCGAGGAAGCGCTGCAACGAGAGCTGGGGCGAGAGGGCTAAAGCATCGGTCGCGGAAGCGGGATACGCGGGCCCTCGTGGCATCGCGGCCGACGGTCTGCTCGTCCGCGCCCAGTAGAGATCGACATCCGCCGCCTCAGGAACGGCGGCGGATGTCCAGGGCCTCTATGGCGCGAGGCGCGTCGCCGATGCGGTTCCGGTCAGATCGGCGGTGATGTTGCCGCTGAGATCATACATCTTCAACTCGTTGGTACCCGTGTAAGAATTGCCGTCGTTAGACAACTCGTCGGTCTCGGTCTCGTTGAAATAGCCCGTCAGCAGTCCGCCGTCATACAGCCATCCGAAGTGGTTGCGAAAGACGTGGTGCGCATCGCTGCAGGGGCCGGCAGCACCACGGCTCCCGTACTCATGAGCTACGCGTCGCAGCATGCCGCCATCGCGGCCAGGATCTGTGCGGCGCTTGAGGCGCCCCCCCATCCGCCGAACGACCGCAGACGCTGCGGCCAACTCGTGCACAGCGACCTGAATCATATATCCTCCTGGTTAGCGCGATCGTAGCGATCGGGGTTGGTATCATCCAACGTCGCAACGCGTAGCGAGGAGGCACATTGAACGCAGGCAAACTGGTAGGCATTGTACTGATCGTGGCTGGCGTCCTGGCGCTGGTGTATGGCAGCTTCAGCTACACCAAGGAGACGCACGAAGCCAAGCTGGGCCCCGTCGAGCTGTCGGTAAAGGACAAGCAGACGGTCAACATTCCCGTGTGGGCCGGGGTAGGAGCGATTGTCATCGGTGGTGCGCTCCTGCTCCTCGGAGGCAAGAGGAGCTAACCGCGGCCCTGCACTAGGTATCCCGCACCAACCACGGTGCGCCTTTTCCTACGCGGCGCGTCCCAGCGGTTACTTCGGTCGCACAAGGGTTATGCGGCAAGCTGAGTGTGGGCGCAGGACAGCCCGATCCCGCGTGCTGAGTGGAACGTGGTACGGTCGCTACGGCGAGGTGCTCTGTACTCCTGCAGACCCTTTATCTATTCGGCAATTACCGCCAGCGATTAAGAGACGGACATGAACACCACACTGAGGTTTCATTCCGCGCGCTGGACGGATGCGGTGGTTACTCCGGCTGTCAATTCGCTCACGTCAATCTGCGTCGCGGCTTGCGCGTTCGTTTTCTCTGGAGTCTCGATGGCGCAACAAGCGCCGCAGAAAGCCCCGGCGGCCCCAGGCACTGCCGTGGTAGCTTCCGGCGCACATCCCAGGCGTCTTGAATTGGATGAGGTTCCCCCAGGCACCTACGACGTTAATACCAAGGAGACCCTGGTTCGCTACGGCGTCGACCACATGGGATTCTCGGAATTCTGGGGTACCTTCCCGGGGGCTAACGGAACATTGGTGTTCGACCCGAAGGCCATCGGTGCAGCAAACCTTGATGTAAAGGTGCCCATTTCGCAGGTCGAGACCACCAACAGGGAACTCAACGGTGAGCTATTCTCAGACGAGTTCTTCGACGCAGAAAACTACCCATGGATGACCTTCAAGTCGACCAAAGTGGTTCGCACGGGTCCGAAGACTCTCAAGGTGTCGGGCGACCTGACGATGCACAACATCACCAAGCCCATCGTGCTTGATGTGACCTTCCACGGTGCCGGCACCGATCCTTTTACCGGCAGGGACATCATGGTGGGATTCGACGCGAAGGGCATGGTTAAGCGGTCCGACTTTGGGCTCGGCAAATACGTCCCGATAGTGAGCGACGAAACGACGATCACGATCAGTGCGGAGTTCAAAAAGAGAGCAGTCGACCACTCCTAGATTCGCCACGCGGCGGTTTCCGCCGTTGGATCTCGCTCGCGGTCACCCCACGCGCTCCCTGGATCCGGTGACTCGTTCCTGCCACTTCGTGAGATTCACGCCCTTCACCAGCAGCCATAGGCAGAACGACGATTCTCCAATCAGTGGTGGAATCAGAATAGCGGGAATTATCAGATCCGCGAATGCAGGGGCAAACAGGGCCGCAAAACACGCAATCAGGTAACTCAGGCCGGCAATTTGCATCAAGACGCCTATGATCTTCGGCAAATATCCCGATCTGAAGATCAGGTACCCGTTCACCAGGCAAGTGAACCCAAAGAATATCAAGGCAATATTGAAGGCAATGTCATGCGAGCGGAGAGCGAGGTAGGCGAGCTGCTGTGGTTCAAATCCGCAGAACCAGCTGCCGGCCGACGGGTCTGAGCAGCAGATACTCGATCCACAATAATGGCACCGCGAATAACACCACGATGAAGTCGGCAGCGACACCGCAGCGCCACAACCCGGGTGAGGCCAGGATGTTGTGAGCCGTCTTGGCAGCGTTGCCTGGCACGATGAGCTTGTTGGCGACGAAGCCTTCCGCAAAAGCACCGAGAACGATGATTGCCAGGTACAGGGCACCACCCAGGCGTGCGTAGCGCTGCGGGGATTCTTCGACGCTGTGATTGGCCATTACATTTCTCTCGCGTCAGCCCGCACACCGTATACCCTTCGTACAGCAAACGCCGCACGCGCTACGCCGAAGCGAGAAAAATCAGCGGGTTGAATCGCGCCGGTGCGCACCAGGTTCGGTGGCATCAGCCAGGGGGCTCGTGAACATCGCTCTTGGGCGAGCCGGGCGGGCCCTGCCTCAGGACATTCGACACTACCAACCAGACAGCTGAGAAACTACCTCAGGCAATACCGTCGTCCCCTCCTCACGAACCGCGTCCAGCGCCCTCGGGTCCAGCCCCAGCGCCCTGAGGATCGTGGGAGCAACCTGTGTGGTCGTCGTGGTCGCCGAAACCGTCGCCGCCTTGAAGCGTGGGTGGGCGACCAGCATCACCACATTGGTATCGTCATGCGCGAAGCCGCCGTGGTCCCCGATCATGGTCGCGCTGGCGGAATAGGTCACGCCCACGTTCGGCGTCACGATGATGTCCGGCGTGCGCGGATCCTCACCCGGATCGAGGCCGCCTACGTTGTAATTCAGCCATAGCGTCGGCCCGTAGTAGATCTCCCCGAGGCCGATCGCCGCCGCCCTGCTCTCGAGCAGGCTCACCGCATCAGTGACGCTTGCACCGGGGTTCAGCCACAGAACCGACACATCGTCTTCTGTCGCACCGATGCCGGTCTTGTTCAACGGCGACTCCGAGAAGGGAATGGCACTCCCGAGCAGTGTGGCGGGTGTGTTGGTCCCGTCGGCCACATACAAGCTGGTGTCGATTGGCGAATCGCCGTGCTTCGCCGTGATGATTAGCAGCGTCTCGTCATAGATGCCCGCATGCTTCAACGCACCCACGATCTCGCCGATCGAGGCATCGACGAACTTGATCTCCTGCAGCAACTGCGCGCTCGGCAAGGCCGCCACACTCCGATAACCGCCGGTGCCCACGCCCGACTCTACGACGCTTTGTCCGATGTACACGGCTTGGAAATTCATGCCGAAGAGCACCGGGATCACCGCCGGTGCGCCGCTGTGCGTTTTACCGGCGATCTGGTTCAGCAGGGCCTTCACCTTGAGCGCGTCGTAACAGCGGATGTTGGCAAAGCTGCCGTTCCATACGCCGCCGTTGGGGTTCGTGTCCTGCACCGAGGCACAGGAAACGCCCTGTGCAGTCGTGACTCCCGGCAACTGCATCACATTGGAACTCACTTCGGGCGAATAGAAATCGTCCAGGCCGTGGCCGCCCGGCCCGCCGGCCATCGAATAGGACGGGTGCTTGTCGAGCCAGGCCGTGTAGCCGCCCGCCGCGTGCACCACGCCGAAGATCGTGTTGGTACGGATGAAATTCCACGGATACACGGGCGCACAGCCGTTCTGCGGGTCCCTGACCAGCTTCGTCGGATCAATCGAGGCGATACCGCCTTCGGTGGGCGCCGCACCCGGCGCACCGCCGTTCAATTGAGTGTCATTGATGTCGATCCCCTGATCGTAATCGGTCGTCGTTCCGCTTGGCGGTGCGTAGGGTGTACAGACCCCCCCGGCGAGACCTGTTCCAGTCGTTGCCGCCGGCGGATCGAGCGATCGGTCATATGCGACGTCGTAGTAAAGACCGGTCGACTTCGGCGAACCTCCCGAGACCAGCGCTGCCAGGCCGGGAAACGAGTCCGAAGGCTTGGAAGAAACAGCGGCTACATAATTGATTGCGCTATGGCTCAAGGCCGACATGTTGGGGCAATATGGTCTGCCGTCGTCCACGCCGCTGATGCCGTGTGAGCAGTTGTAGAAATCTACGGCGTGCATGCCGTCGATGCTGAGCAGCAGTACGTGCCTGATGTTTCCGGTACCGACACCAGCCGCGACGCTTGTGGTCGCACAAATCAAAGAGGCGAGTGCCGTGCCCAGCGCAAGCCCAGTCTGCATCAGCGCATTGATCTTCATGGACTGTTTCCTCCCGGATATGAAGAACCTAACGCCCGGTCTTTACAGGTTGATGAACGTCAGCAATGCGCGCACAGCAAATTCAACCGCTTGTGTGCACGCGCCGCTGTGACATGCTGGCGGTCGAACCCCTGGCGGGTCACAGCACTAACCGCACCGCAACAGAGGACGACTTCACCATGGCCGAGACGGTTCGCGACGAGATTAGCCAGTTGGCCGGATCGATTCGCGCTCTGGAGCGACAGCTTGAGCTGGCGCTCGCCAAGCGGCGCGTCGAACTGAACTATGAGGTGCGCGACGGCATCGCTCATTTCGAGCAGGTGGTGATTGCGAAGCAGCGCCTGCTGAAGAGGCGGTTGCTGAGCTACATCATCGGTGCGCGTCCGGCCATGATCCTGACTGCACCGGTGATCTATGCACTCATCATTCCGGTGCTACTGCTTGACCTGTTCGTCGCCGTGTACCAGACGGTGTGCTTCCCGATCTATGGAATCCCGCGCGTGCGCCGCAGCGACTACCTGGCATTCGACCGCGAGCAGCTCGTCTACCTCAACGCCATCGAGAAGCTCAACTGCGCATATTGCGCCTACGCGAACGGGGTATTCGCACACGTTCGGGAGGTCGCGTCCCGCACCGAGCAATACTGGTGCCCGATCAAGCACGCGCGGCGTGTACTCGGCGTCCACGCGCGCTATGGCAGCTTCGTGGACTACGGTGACGGCGACGCCTACCGTCACGACCTCGAGCGTCTGCGGGCCGAGGCGCGATCCGCAGAGCCGAGCTGACCGAGGCGCTTGCGCGAGTCAGGCGATATTCACCAACACCGGAGCTGAAGTATGAGCGGACGTGTCGCGCTGGTCACGGGTGGCGGCCGCGGCATCGGCCGCGAGGCGGCGCTGCTGTTGTCGGCAGCCGGAGCTCGTGTGATGGTCGTGTCGCGCAGCGCGACAGAACTTGAGGCCGTCGGCCTCGACTACGTCGCCGCCGACCTTGGCACCACCGAGGGCTGCGCCCTGGCCGTTGCCGAGACCGAGCGACGACTCGGCCCGGTTGAACTGCTGGTGGTCAATCACGGCATCGGTTCGGCCCACGAGCGGCTGGTGTGGGAGCAGGATCCGCAAGTCTGGCGCGAGACGATGCGTATCAACCTTGACGGACCGTTCGAGCTCGCGCGGCTGACGGTCGGCGGCATGTGCAAGCGCGGCTTCGGCCGGTTGGTGTTCACCAGCTCGACCGCCGGCGAGAAAGCGGAACGCTCCGGCAGCGCGTACACCGCGTCCAAGCATGGGGTTATCGGGCTGGCACGCGCAGTCGCGCAGGACGCCGGGCCGTTTGGCGTCACGTCCAACGCCGTGCTGCCGGGCTGGGTGCGAACGGCGATGGCTGAGCGCTCGGCGCAGACCGAGGCCGAACGGCGCGGCATCAGCGTCGAGCAGGTGTGGCGCGAGCGCGCCGCCATCTACCCGCAGAACCGGGTGCTGGAGCCGCGCGAGGTCGCGCAGGTGATCGCGTTCCTGTGCAGCGACGCTGCCGGGGGCGTGAACGGCGAAGCGATCACCGTGGCGCTCGGCGGCATATGGTAGGCGCTACGGTTTGCCTGCTGCCGCAGGCGTGGGCGATGCATTTGTCACGTAGGTCGTCAACCAGTTGTTCATTTCCCAGAACATGTGCAGCACCGATTCGCGGGCCGCGTACCCGTGTGCTTCCAGAGGAAGCAGCACGAAGCGTACCGTGCCACCCTGACCCTTGATGGCGCTGAACAGCCGCTCACTCTGGATCGGGAACGTCCCGGTGTTGTTATCGGCCTCCCCGTGAATCAGCAGCAGAGGCGTCTTGATCTTGTCGGCGTAGGAGAACGGGGACATCTGATAGTAGGTCTGCGGCGCCTGCCAGTAGGTGCGATCCTCGTTCTGGAAGCCGAAGGGCGTCAGCGTACGGTTGTAGGCCCCGCTGCGTGCGATCCCGGCTTTGAACAGATCGCTGTGCGCGAGCAGATTGGCAGTCATGAAGGCTCCGTAGGAATGTCCCATCACGGCGACACGCGTCCGATCGACCACGCCGAGCCGCACGCCCTCGTCGATGACGGCCTTGGCGCTCGCCACCAGTTGTTCAACATAGGTGTCGTTCGGCTCGGCGTTGCCCTCACCGACGATGGGGATGGTGGCGTTCTCGAGCACGGCATAACCCACCGCAGTGAACGGTACCGGAGAGCCCCAGCTCAGGAACGGAAACCGGTACGGCGAGCCGGTCATCTGTCCGGCCGCGTCGCGGGTCTTGTACTCAGTGGGATATGCCTCGATCAACGCAGGCAGCGGCCCGTCGGCGGGCTTGTAGCCCGGCGGCAGGTAGAGGTTGGAGCTCAAAGCCACGCCGTCGGCGCGCTGGTACTTCAGGATTGTCTTGTGGGGAAGCGGCGTTTCTGCGTATGGATTGGGAAAGAACGTGACTTGATCCCAGGAATTGCGGGCGCGAGCCATCACGTAATAGTTCGGGCTCAACTCGGGTGACTCGCGCTCGATCAGCAGCGTCGGCCCCCGCGCGTCGATCACCGCCGTAGCCATGGCAAAATACGGGGCGGCGGAGCGCCAGATGGGCTGCGTTTGGCCGCTGGCGACCCTGATGGTCGAAACGAACGGCCGGTCGCCTTCGGCAGATGCCCCCATGCCGTGAAAATAAACGGCGGACGCGTCGGGAGTCGTTTGCGCAACCTCCTTGCCGGCCGCATTCATGACGGTGAAGGGTGTGCCCGGGTCCTGATAGCGGTCTTCGAAGGAACCTTCGAACCACTTCACCGGGGCGGTGGAGGCGGCAGGCGAAACACCCAGAATGATGCGCTTGCGATCGCGCCAGCGAGTCTCCTCCACGATGGCGAGGCGGTTGCTCGACCAGGTGATGTATTTCAGCCGCAACGGCAGCTCGACAAGCTTGCGCGGCGCGGCGTTGAACGGTTCATCCAGAAGGAAGACCGTGTCGCGAACAGGTACTTCCTTGTGCGGGTCGCCGCCGTCAGCCGCCTCGACCCAACAGACAGTGGCGGGAGTGTCGCTGCGCCAGACAAAGTTGCGAGGTCCTGTCTCAACGGCATCATGGATGTTGGGAACCGTGTCCTCGAGAGGCTTATCCGCCAGCTGTCTGACGGCGCCGGTGCGCAGATTGACCACGGAGATGCGCTGCGGAAACCGCTCAAAGGGAAGCAGGTACGAGTACGGATGATGACGCTCGTCGATGAGCACATAGTTGCCATCGGGCGAGGCTGAAGCAGCCGTGATGACCCCGGGCGCGCCGATCACCGCTGCCGATCCGTCCAGGCGCACGAGTCGTACCTGTGAGCTCGCGTAGTAGTCGAACAGCTGTTCGTCCTCCGGACTCTTCAGCAGATCCTCGAACGTGGGCCCGGGCGTAACGCGGCCGAGGTTTTGCTGGACAACGGGACCGAGCGGTATTTCGCTGTGCTTTGGAGCTGCACCGCGATTCTCGGCCAGCGTCAGGCAGACCAGCCCGCGGCTGTCGGGCAGCCACTCACACGGCGGACCGAACACTCCATTCAAGGCAATGCCGGCAATCCTGTGTGCCTGCGCTGTCTCGACATCCACAACCCACAGACTAAGGCCTGCGTCCCCGGCGGCGTCGCTGGCGTTCACGAACGAGAGGTGCCGTGCATCAGGGGCCCAGGCGGCGAACCGTATTCTTGGCGCGGCCGGCAGACCCTTGACGGCGACCTCCTTGCCGGCGGGCAGCACCTGCAGGCCGAGTGCGGTCACGTAACGTCCGCGACCGGGGCCGCTGGTTCGCGGGTTGAAGCGCAAGCCCGCCAGGCGTAACTCCGGCTGAGCCAGGTCCGCAATCGTGGTCAGTCCCGACAGGTATTCACTGATCATCCGCTTTCTGCCTGCAGCATCGGGCCGAGAGACGTCCACGTAAGGGGTGGGCCTGGTGTCCACCAGATCTACGATGGCTTTTGGCGGCACTTGATAGGTCACACTTGTCTGCGCGGATAGCGGCGCGGACGTAGAACCACACGCGAACGCAAGTATCACTGCGAGCGTGCGCGTGACGGACCGGCGGTGTGCGCTTTGCATGTCTTGCTGCCTTGAATAAAGGAGGGACGGGATCATTTTGCCTTTCGGCATGGCCTTGTGCCTAATGCAGGTAGCTCTCGCAAAAATTACCGGGGTCCCACAGTGAGGCATCGTCGGCTCGGCATGGTGGCAGCGGTGGCACTCATTTTCATTGCTGCCACCTCTCAGGCGCAGACCTATTCGAAGCCGAAAGTGCGCGCCATTACTGCGTTCGTACGGCTTGACCCCGCCACGCTCGATCGCCAGATCGCCGACGCGCTCACGGTGCTGCGCAACGCGAAGGCCGATTTCGCCCGACAGGGCTACCAGACTGAAACGATCCGCATCGTCACCCAGCCCCTCGGAGAACTCATCGGCGGGCAATCCGATGACGATGCCCTGCGATTGCTGAAAAGCCTTGACGATCTGTCGGTGAAAGAAGGCTTCATTGCGGGTGTTGGACCGGCGATGATGCACGACTCGGACGACCCGCACGTTATGCGTCTGCTCGAGCGGGCCCTGTCCACGCTGCCTGACATTCAAGCCAACAGCATCATCGCCGCCGAGGACGGCATTCATTGGCGGGTCATTCGTGAGAGCGCGGCGCTGGTCCGTTACCTGACGGATCACGCTGCACCGAGCCACGGCAACTTCAACTTCACGGCGACCGCGATGGTTAAGCCTTACGGACCGTTTTACCCCGGCGCCTATCACACCGGCGCCGGCCGACAGTTCTCGATCGGCTTCGAAGGCGCGAACGTCGTTCAAGCCGTCTTCGCCCGCACGCACGGGGACTTTGCCGGCTCAGTCGCGGAACTCACCCGGCAATTGACGATTCACGCCCGGGTCGGCGCATCGGTCGGTGCCAGGGTAGCGGCAACGACCGGCTGGACCTTCATGGGTGTCGACCCCACACCGGCCCCGCTCGGTGAGGTATCCATCGCCGCGGCAATCGAGACATACACCGGTGCGAAATTCGGCTCGAGCGGCACCATGACGGCGGCTCTCATCATCACCACGGCCGTCAAAGCCGTTCCCGTCAGGCAGGTCGGGTACTCCGGGCTCATGGTTCCGGTCCTGGAAGACAAGCTCCTGGCGCAGCGCTGGGCTGAGGGGACCGTCACGACGGATGCACTGCTCGCCTATTCTGCCGTCTGCGGTACCGGTCTCGACACGATTCCTTACCCTGGCGACATCAGTGTCGATCAATTGGCGCGCATCTTCGGCGACGTCGCATCCCTGGCCTGGAAGTGGAATAAACCCCTATCGGCACGTCTGCAGCCTGTCGCGGGAAAGAGGGCCGGCGACCTGACGGAGTTCGGCGGTCCGTTCCTCTTTAATACCAAACTGCACGAAGTGCCCTAGTGGCCCTGTGCGGATCCAGATCCTTCGCGTCGGTGTCAGGGTGCGGGCCCCAGGGCCTGTTCCGCCAGCGCCAGCAGTTGCGGCATCGTTATGGCGGAGAGGTCAACGCCGATTTCGCGCACAACGCGCTGAAACGTTTCGCGGTGATCCGCGCGCAGGTACTCGAGCAGGTGCTCGGCGGCATTGCTCTTTCCGGTTCCGTGGCCGACCACGATGATTCTTCCCGCCGAAGCCAGCGCCGCCGCGATCTGCTGGTAGAAAGCAGCCTCCTCCGGAGCCCGCTGGCCGCGCTCGCGCGACTGATCCCGGTGCGTCAGGTGATGCAGGAAGTGATGCGGATCGTAAGGCCGGATCTCGCGCCCGGCAGGGTGTGCGGAGGCCGCATCGATGCGATAGATCCTGGCGCCATGATGATCCACGACCACCATGAGCGCGGGAGCGGCCGGCTCGGGATCGCGTGCCGGCAGCTTCGCGTCGGGCGACCAGCCAGCGCGCTGCAGCAAGTGCCGCAGGGCGACCAGCTCGGAAACCGGCAGATCCTTGCTGTGTGGTTTCGGTATCACGAGATGTTCGCCGCCAAGCTCGAAGTCGACCTTGTTATGGCCCTTCTCGTGCACGGCCCCGATCCTCTCCATCAGCGCGACCACATCCCTCCATTCGAGATTGTGGGCCATCGGATGCCGGAACAGGGCTTCGAAGGTCGCCAGGTGCGTGCCGAGTAACGCGCTGCGCCGCTGCGAGCCGGATTGAAGGTCATCTGTTTTCATGAGGTACCTGTGTGTCTGGGGCACCGGGCGCGCAAATCGCGCCAGGCGTCGCACGCCATGCTGCGGGCCGAACTGCCAGGAAGCAAATTCAATCTGCAATGACCTTGCGCCGCGTCGGATCCGGTAACCAGGGCAGCCGACCTCAGCTTGAGCTCCCGCTCAGGACGTCAGGCTGCGCACCCAGTTGACGATGTCCACGGTGCCCATGGCGCCGGAGCGGCGGTTGATCTCGCGACCGGATTTGAACAGCGCGAGGGTGGGAATGCTGCGGATATTGAATTCGCCCGCGACGCCTGCCTCGGCGTCGGTATTGAGCTTCGCCAGGCGCACCCTGGGTTCCAGCTGTACTGCAGCTTGAGAGAATTGCGGTGCCATCATCTGGCAGGGGCCGCACCACGGGGCCCAGAAATCCACCACGACGGGGACGTCGTTACGTTCGATGTGCCTGCGAAAAGCGGCACCGTTCAGCTCAATCACCTGAGCGCTGAACAGGGGTTGATGGCAGTGGCCGCACCTGGGCGCCGCCTCGAGTCGCGCCGCGGGAATGCGGTTGACCGTTGTGCAATGCGGACACACGATGTGCAGGCTATCGGCCACGAAAAATTCATGGAGGTCGACGCTCCAATTTCAAGAGCATGCCCGGTCCGGGGTCACCGGGACGGAGTGCGCGGCCAGCGGGTGATTTAGGGGCGTCACCTGCCGCACACTGGGCACCTCGCGGCGACCTGGAGAGGGTTATGCAACACGCGCTTCCCCGTTTACTAAGCGTCAACGCGGGATTCGTCGATGCAGCGGCTTATCTGGCGCTGAAGGGGCTATTCGCCGCCCACGTGACCGGCAATTTCGTCACCCTGGGAGCGGCGCTCGTCCTGGGAACCTCGGGCGCGCTTGCCAAAGTTCTTGCCCTGCCGGTGTTCTGCCTGTTCGTACTGCTCGCGAGACTGTCCGCCCACCGCCTGCGGGCCCGCGCTATTCCGGTGCTGAGCACGTTGCTGAGCGCGCAGCTCGCCCTGATGATTCTCGGCGCAGCGCTCGCCACCTGGTTCGGACCGTTCGCGAACGCGGACGGTTACGCGCCGCTGGCGACCGGCATGAGTCTGGTGGCGGCGATGGCCATTCAGAACGCCGTTCACCGGGTTCATCTGGCCAGTGCGCCTCCATCGACTATCATGACCGGCACTACCACCCAGATCATGCTGGATCTCGGCGACCTGCTGCATGGGTTAGCGCCTGACAAGGCGAAAGCGACCCGCGAACGGCTGGCTCGCCTGACGATGAGCGTCGTGGCATTCGCCGCCGGCTGCACCCTTGGTGCACTCCTGTACGCGTGGCTCAGCGTGCTGTGCTTTTGGGTCCCGCCGGCCCTGGTGCTCGGGGCGCTCGCGATGCGCACAGCGCTCGTCGACGCCGACGTCAACTACAACCTGCCGTGAGCCGGCGGCCGCCCACAGGCTGCCCCTTAAGGCCGCAGCCGCCTTACCCGGCGACTCGTGCGAGGTAGGCGCGTTCCGCGTCGGGCAGGTCTGCGAGCCAGGCGTTCTCCATGCCGGGCTCGGGAAGGATATGGCCGTATTCGACCATCTGGCCGGGCGGCAACTCGCTGAGGTATGCCCACAGGGACCCTCGCGGCAGGGTGGTCGCCGCGATCACTGCGTCGACCATCCCGGCCAACAGGTCGCGCTTTTGCGCGGGAGTGCGGCCGGCTCGTATGTAACCGTGGATGAAAATGACATCCGCGCTCACCGCCCGCCCCGCGATGAAATGATTTCCTGCCGGAATCTCATGGAAAATGGTCTGGGCGAAGAACAGCGGGGCCTGGGTCACTTGGTTATGGACGCGGCTGATTGCCAGGGCGATCTGGTGCTTTTCGGCCGCAGACAGACGCCCGCTCGCGTGGGTTACGCAATAAGTAGGCACTGGACTCTCCGCTTAAGATTGGCGGAGCGAGATAATCCGGCGCAATTGCGCCCGAGGCAACACCGTGCACTGATTTGTGGGTAACCTCCCGGCCATGACCCAACCCATCACCGTGCCTGATCTCTCGCTGCGGCCCTTGCGTTTCACCGTGGAGCGCGCCTGCGAGGTGCCACCCGGCGTGTTATTTCGTGCCTGGACCGAGCAATTCGACCGCTGGTTCGCCGCACCGGGAGTGATCCTGATGCGCGGTGAGGTCAATGCGGTTTTCTTCTTCGAGACGCACTTCGAGGGAAAACGCCATCCTCACTACGGGCGATTCCTCAGGCTCGAGCGCGACCGCCTCGTGGAGCTGACCTGGGTGACCGGGGTACCCGGCACCAGGGGAGCCGAGACGGTGGTCACGGTCGAACTCACGCCCCAGGGGGCAGGCACGCACCTGCGCCTGACTCACGCGGGATTTGCGGATGTCGAATCAAGAGACAGGCACCAGCAGGCGTGGCCGGTGCTACTCGCTCATCTTGAGGAGCAGATGCGAACGCCGCGCTAACACAAACTCAGCTCCGTGCGCGGCACCATCTCTGTTCCGGCCGGCGGTGCGCGCTTGCAAGGGGCTGCGCTGCCGCCCACGAGCTCACTCCTCGGCGCGGACGCTGGAAAGTTGTGATTCCTTTAGATCGAGCTCGCGCTCGATCCGGCGCCTGGCCTCGTCCTTGAGTTTGCCGTCGCGGTAGAGATCGTTGATCTCTTTACGTTCGGCCTCGATCAGCAGACCCGCAAGCTCATCGTGCAGATCGATGAGTCGCTTGTGTCCCTGGTCGCCGTCGCTGCGATGCTCGACTTGCTTCAGCCGCTCGCGCTGCAGGGTACGCAGCGGCCGTACGGCGTCCTCCGCCAGCTTGCGCTCGGCGACGAGCTCGTCGAGACGCGCGATGGCCGCTTCGATCGCCTGCCGTCGGGCCGCAAACTCCTCGATTCTGTCGGCGTGGCGCTCGCGGCGTCCGGCGTTGGCGAGCCCGAGCGCACGGATCACCGCCGGCAACATCAGGCCCTGGCCGACGAGCGTCACCAGTATGACCGCGAACGTGAGAAACAGGATCCGGTCGCGATCGGGGAAGGGTTGCCCGCTCGTGGTGGCGAGGGGAATGGCGAGCGCCGCCGCGAGCGAGACGATGCCGCGCACGCCGGTGAACGCGAGCACAAAGGGCCATTGCCAGGGCGGCGCGGGATCGCGGCGCGCCACGGCAGGGATCAGCCAGCGCGGCAGGTACGTGGCGGGGAACATCCACACGAAGCGGGCCAGGATGACGACGGCGCACACCACGGCGGCGGAGACGGCCAGATCGGTCAGTGAATCGCCGTGGATGCCGGCGATCAGCGTGCGCGCCTGCAGGCCGGTGATGAGGAAAACGAACCCTTCGGTGAGATACATGAGGAAGTCCCAGAAGAAAATGCCCTGCAGGCGCGTCGCCGCGCTGATCAGCCGCACACCGTTCCAGCTGATGTAGAGCCCGGTAGTCACCGTGGCGAGCACGCCGGAGCCCCCCAGGTGCTGGGGCGGCCAGTAGGCCACGAACGGCGTGAGGAGCGAGAGGATGATCTCGATGCGCGGCTCGCGCACCCAGCGCCGCAAGCGCAGCATCAGCCAGCCCACGCCGATGCCCCAGAGAATCTCGCCGCCGATGATGGCCACGAACGTGCCGGCGGCCGCGCTGAACGAAAATGCGCTGACCCCGACCGCGGCGACAGCGAAGCGATAGAGGATGAGCGCGCTGGCATCATTCGCCAGGCCTTCACCTTCGAGGATCACCAGCAGCCGTCGCGGCAGCTGCATGCGGCGTGCAATCGACAGCGGCGCCACGGCGTCCGGCGGCGAGACGATCGCTCCGAGCACGAAGCCCACCGGCCAGGAGAAGCCCAGCAGCCAGTGGGTCACCGCGGCTGCCGCGACCGTGGTGAACACGACGCAGCCGATGGCCAGCTGCGAGATCGGCCGCAGATTGAACCGGAACTCGCGCCAGCTCATCGAGACCGCCGACGCGTAGACGATCGGCGGCAGTACGAACAGCAACACGAACTGCGGAGCCAGCTTCACGGTCGGCAGCCCCGGAACGAGCGCCAGGGCGACACCGGTCACGACCAGGGGAATCGCCGCGGGAATTGCCAGCCGCGCCGCGAGCACCGCCACCGCGGCGATCACGACCAGCAGCAGCACCAGGATCTGAATCTCTGGAATCAGCGGTGTCAGAAGGCGCTCCTGATGACACCGCCATCCACGCGCAGCGCCGCGCCGGTGGTCGCCGAGGCGAGCGGGCTGGCAACGTAGGCCACCAGGGATGCGACCTCTTCGGGCTCGGCGAAACGCTTGATGAGCGATGTGGGCCGCACCTTGGCGAAGAACTCCTTCTCGAACTGGGCAAAGGACATGCCGCTCGCGTTGGCGAGCGCGTCGACGAACTCACCCACGCCGCGCGACCTGGTCGGACCGGGCAGAATGCTGTTGACGGTGATCGCCGAGCCGGCGAGCGCTTCCGCCAGGCCGCGTGACACTGCGAGCTGGGCGGTCTTGGTCGCGCCGTAGTGAATCATCTCGCTCGGGATCTGCACACCGCTCTCGCTCGAAATGAAGATGATCCGACCCCAGTTGGCACGACGCATCTCCGGCAGCACCAGGCGGGCGAGCCGCACGCCGCTGAGCACGTTGACGTCGAAGAACCTCAGCCACTCGGCGTCGGTAATCGCCTCGAATGACTTCGGTTCGAAGATCCCGAGATTGTTGACCAGGATCTGGATGCCGGGATGCTCCCGGACCAGTTGCTGGGCGGAGGATGCGATGCTCAGGTCTCCGGCAAAGCCGCGCACCTCCGCACCGGTGTCGGCGCGCAGCGCTGCGACGACCTCATCAACCGACGCCCGGGAGCGCCCATTGAGAATCACACGGGCGCCTTCGCGCGCCAGCGCCGTGGCGATCGCCCGCCCGATACCCGCGGTACTGCCCGTGACCAGTGCGAGCTTGTCCTGCAACTGCAGATCCATGGCGGTTCCTCCCGGGGCGCAAATCGTGATGCTAAAGAAAGCTGCCCTGCCGACGCCAGGGCAACCGCTCACCACCCCGCAGTGGAAACGCCGATCGAGCTCACGACTCGCTTAACGCCGGGAACGCTGCGTGCAATCGACTCCGCGGTGTCGATCTCTAAACCGGAGCTCACCAGGCCATGCAGATAAACCACCTGGTCGAGCGTCTGCACGTAAATGACATTCGGCTCCAGGTCGGGCCGTTGACTGAACCGCAACAGGATCTGCGCGGTGATCTGTGCGTCACCCGGGCAGCCGTGCAGGCCGCATTTTTCGTAGCTGTTGTACAGCGCACATCCGGACAGGGTCCCGGTCAGGATAACGACGAAAGCCGCTGCCCGAAGTGGTATGCGCATGCGCCGGCGGGATTGGCGCGGAGTTCAACCGAGCCCCGGCCGGAAGTACCGGTGGCTCGGTTGAACGTCTGCCCAGCGCCAAGCAAAGAATCGCTTCAGAACCTCACACGCCCGCCGACCATGATGGTCGTCTGAACCTGCGCGCCGGCGGTCCCCACGGTGGTGCCGGGGAAGCCGTTGGCAAGACCGTCGGTGACCTCCGACCAGTTCACACCCGCATAGAGGTCATAGTGCTTGTTGAAGGCGTAGTCGACCACGAACGATGCCTCGTCGAAGTCGCCCGAGCACAGCAAGCCTGCGGCGCTGCAACCGATGTTGTTGTTACCGGTCGTTCCCAGCCCGATCGACCAGCTGTTCTGCGTGATGTGATAGTACGCCACCGTGAAGCTCAAACCGCTGGCCATCGCGTACTTCAAGCCCGCCCATTCCATGTTGTAGACGGCGGCGTTATTGATGTTGATGCCCACATCGATGTTGTAAGCGCCCTGCGCCTGACCGGAGGTGTAGGTGAAATGCGATTTCTCTATATGGGAATAGCCGGCGTAGATCGTGAGCTTATCCGTCGTCCCTGTGCCGCCGGACTCGACGGTGTACTTACCCATGACGTTGTAGGACTTGTCATCGGAGACGTAGGCAGCCAGTCCCGGGCTCGGAATTGGAGCCGCCGCGTTATCGAACGAGCTTCTCAGGTTGACGGCGCCGTTCTCATACTGGTAGGTCGCGTCAACGGAGAGTCCGCCGTACGTGGCGCCAAGATCCGCGCCGAAGGCATGACCGAACAGACCGCCATCCTGGGCGCCGCCGGAATACAAGGCGTTCAGGTGGATCGGGCCGCTCGTATAGGCGTACTTGAACGAATTGTCCCAGCGCGCGCCCTGCGTGCTGCCGGCGCCGCCGTTGAAGCCCGAATAGCCCAGGAACGAGAAGGCGTAGCTGAGCGCTTGCGGATCGTACTGGGCAAGCGCGTCGAGCTGCACCGAGTTCTGGCGGCCGATGGTGAGCGTGCCAAGCTCCTTGTTGCCCATCCCGCCGAAAAGCTGGCTGTTGAAAAACTGGCCGCAGCGGCTGCTGTCGGCGTTGGCGGTCTGGCTACCCTGCTTCACGCCGCTGTTGGACTCGATGCTCGCGCAAGCGTCGGTCAGGTGACCGGACAGCGGATTGAACCCGGTCTCGGCCCTCGCCACCAGTGTCCAGTCGTCGGCGATCGGCTGGGACACCCTGACGCCGATCTTGGATTGCTCGAGGCCGCTTTCCGCAGCAGTCGACACCGAGCCGGCAAAATTGCGGGTGGTCGTGAAGGCCTGATACTCGAGGCCGCCGGGAAGCGTGCTGCTGGTCGGCACGCCGTGATTCTGATAGGCGTAGCCGATATCGACCGTTCCATAGATGGTCACGCCGCCGAGCGACAAGCTGTCGGGCAACGGGTCTTTCATCTGCGCTTGCGCAGATGTGCAAACCAACGCCAGAGCCGTCGCGGCTCCGACCAAATAACTGCATCTGCTCATTTCGTCTTCCCCTCGTTAGAAAAAAAGGTGTGTCGCGGCTGGTTGTCCCGGTTCACACGCTGCGCAACGAACGGATTTTCGTGAGGTTCATTACTCGTTTTCCACGAAAACACCGGGCCGACCCGAAGCCTGTCACACCTGCGTAACATACGCCTCTAGTGCTAAATACAACAGTTCTAACTGTCGTAGCGGCTCGGACAATGGCCCTTTTTGGGCCCTTTACGATCTTTTGTTGTAACCTCGCAACATCCGGGGCAGCTGAACGGCGGGGCCGGCGGCGCGTTGGACCCAACAGCTGGTGGCGACACTCAAGTCGCCGGGTCGGCGCTGGCCTATCCCAGCACCGTCGAGACTTCCGTGGTGACCTCGGTCATGAGCTTGTGCACCGGGCACTTCTCCGCCACACGCAGAAGTTCGCCGCGCTGCGCGTGGCTCAGTTCATCGGTCAATCGCAGCACGGCACTCAGGCGATAGACGCCCTCGCGCTCCTGGCTCGCATCGCGATCGACGCAGACCTCGATGCCGGCAACCGGGATCTGCTTGTGCTTCGCATGCAAAAGGACGGTCAGTGCCGTGCACGCGCCGAGGGCGGCATCGTACAGATCGTGAGGAGTTGGCCCCGATCCCTCGCCGCCCTGCGCGGCGCCGAGGTCCGTGGGAAAACTGTTCGGTCCGACATGGATGACATGCCGCATCGCGGCCTGCTGATCGCGAACGACTCGGACCGTCATGGCTCATCTCCTCGGCAAGGCGCTGTGCGCGCCCCGCCCCTAAGGTGTGGCGCCCGCCTCGTTCTCCGCCGCGAGCCGCCGCTCCGAGGCCGCGAGCATCGCGGTGAAGCGCGGATCACCCCGCAGCGGATCCAGGTCGGGATCGGCTTTGGCATGATTCAGGAAGCCGATCGCCATGGTCGCGAAAACAGGTCCCAGCAGCTCGAGTGCCGCGTCGTAATCCTTCAGATAGGTTGCCAGCGTACAGGCAAAGTTGTAGCGCGCATTCATGTTGTCCGGATCGATCAGCAGAGTACGGCTGATCCAATCCTTGGCGCGTTCCGCCTCGCCCAGACTCCCGAGAGCGATGGCGCCATAGGCCATGGCGGTGCCGTTGTTCGGGTCCTGCGCCAGGGTCTTTTCGGTGCGTGCGAGCGTGAGCTGCGCGATCCGCATCGCAGCCCGGGTATTGCCGAGCGCGGTGTAACAGGTGAGCAGCATGGAACCGGAATTCAGATCCGTCTCCATGAGACTCATGGATTTTTCGTAATAGCGGGTGGCCTCTTCGAGACGCTGCTGTCGGAAGCGCAGATACGCTGCCGCGCGGTTGACCTCGTAGGATTCCGGATCCAGGCGCAGGGCGACCTCGATCTCGGCGGCCGCCTCATCGTGACGATCATGCTGCGAGAGAATTCGGGCCTTCACCGCATGCGCCTCGGGCAGGTTGGCATCCAGCGCGAGCGCCCGCTCGGCCAGCGCCAGGCCATCGTCGACCACCCGGCCGTGGACGAAGCGCAGGTTCATCTGTCCAATGGCCATGAGCGCCCAGGCGCGCGAATAGCGCGGGTCGATCTCGATGGCGCGCTTGCACAGCCGGATGATCGCTTCGGTGCGCCGCGCATCGGCTTCATGCCCGGTGACGTAGGACTGTCGCGCCATGAGATAAAGGTTGTAGGCGTCGACATTGTCCGTGCCGCGCTGCTCGATCGCCTGCTTTTCCTCGGGCAGAAGCTTGAGTTTCAGCGCCTTGACGATGGCTTCGGAGATTTCGTCCTGCAGCGTGAAGATGTCGTTCAGGTCACGGTCGTAGCGCTCGGCCCAGACGTGATCGTTGCTCGAACCGTCGACCAGCTGTGCGGTGATGCGCACGCGGCCGCCAGCCTTGCGCACACTGCCTTCCAGGACATGGCCGACCTTGAGCTCACGTGCGACTTTCGTGACGTCGACGTGCTTACCCTTGTAGGTAAAGGCGCTGTTGCGTGACACGACCGCCAGTCCCGAAACCTTGCTCAGATCGGTGATGATGTCTTCGGTGATGCCGTCGCTGAAGTACTCCTGTTCCTGATCGCCGCTCATGTTGGCGAACGGCAGGACGCAGATGCCGACACGCGGTGTCGCGGCGCCGGATGCGGCCGCTGCCGCGCCGGCGGACGATTTCGCTGCGAGCGGTGCCCGTTGCCGCTCGATCACGGCAGCGAGCGAGCGCAGCAGCTCCTGGAACGGCGCGCTGGCGGGATCCTCGCCCCACCTGTCCAGGTCGGTCGTCTGGATGGCCCGCACGTCGATCGGCAGGCGCGCGTGGTCGAATCGGACCGGCACCAGGATGCCGCGCTCGGCCGCATCGCGCGCCTCGCCGCGCACCCAGCGGGAGGCCACGGATGTCGGGGTCCACACCACCAGCACGGCACCGGCCGCCCGCAACTCCACCTCGATCTGATCGTCGAATTCCTGCCCGGCCGCGATCGACGGATCCCACCATACCGACCAGCCCTTCGACTGGATCTCGGCCACCAGCGGCGCGACCCGCGCCTTGTCGCTGCGGGAGTACGAAACAAAGACGTCGGCCATGCCTGCTGGGCCTCGAGCGGGGTTATCGGGCAAGCCGACTATTTACATTAAATTAGGTCGGCTTGGGCGCGAAGAATTATAACCGCCTGGCGCGCCGGATGCTGCGCGGGCGCTCAGCGCGGCGGACGCGCGTTCAGCCGCTCGACGAACCGCGCCATATCGATGACCAGTCTCTCGTGGGTGCCCTGGCCGATCACCGCGACGCCGTCGGTCGCTTCGATGCTGAAGTCGATGCGCCGGCCATCGACCCTGGTCACCTGCGCCCGCGCCACGACCTGCCGACCGACCGGCGTGGCCGCCAGATGCTGCACGTCGACGCGCGTCCCCACCGCACTTTGGCCCGCCGCCAGGAACGGCTTGATCGCGTTCAGGGCCGCGTTCTCCATGGCCATGATCATCACGGGTGTCGCCAGCACCGGCGGCAGGGTGGCGTCCTTGAAACGATTGGCAAGGTGCTCAGGGTTCACCAGCAGCGTAAACGAGCCGCTGGCACCTACCGGGACGGACGCCATGTGATCGCTCCTGTGAAGACTGCAGGCGAACTATTGAACCACAACGAAGCGTATATTCATCGATCGAGCATCGACGTATCGGTCGTCCGACCAGGGTGCCGGATGTCGTGCGTACTGACTTTCCTCATGCAACCGCGAACGAGATCATCCCGGCGGACTTGCTGGATGCTGCGCCTACCCCAGCTCGTGCTGGCGGTAGCCGCGGTGGCTGCCCGGTTGATCTCCCCGGCAGCCGCCGCTGCCGTGACGGGTGGCTACGCCGATCTGGTTCGCCAGACAGCGCCGAGCGTCGTCACCGTTCTCGTCAGAGAACAGGGCGAAAGTGCCGGGCAACGTGCCGTACAGCGCGCGACCGGCGACACTCAGTACAACGACATGCGCGCGCTCATGCGGCGCCTGCTGTCCGCACCGGACGGCAGCACTCCAGCGCCTGGCGAAACCGGCTCCGCGCTCGGCTCGGGGTTCATCATCCGTGCCGACGGGCTCATCGTTACCAATCGCCACGTCGTCGAGGGCGCACGCACGGTGCGCGTCAGGCTGGCGGACGAGCGCGTACTTCCCGCCGAGGTGATAGGGACCGATGCGACCACCGATATTGCTCTGCTCAGGGTGCACGCCGACGGTTTGCCGACCCTGCACCTGGAATCCTCGGACAAGATCTCGGTGGGCGATCCCGTCATAGCTATCGGCAACCCCTACGGTCTCGGTCAATCGGTGACCGCCGGCGTCCTCTCGGCGCGGGCGCGCACGCTGGAAGAGGACCCATACATCGATTTCCTCCAGACCGATGCCGCCATCAATTTCGGCAACTCGGGAGGTCCGCTGCTATCGAGCGACGGCATGGTCGTCGGTGTAACGTCGGCGATACTCTCGCCCAGCGGCGGCTCAGTGGGTCTTGGATTCGCCATCCCGGCGGAAACCGTCATGGCGGTGGTCGCCGAGCTCGAAGCACACGGGCGGGTGAGCCGCGGCTATCTGGGCATCGAGGTGCAGGCGATGAACCCCGCGCTGGCGCAGGCCCTGCTCGGACGCGAGTCTCCCGAGGGTGCACTGATCACGGCGGTCGAGCCGCAGGGACCCTCGGCACACGCGCTGCAGGCCGGCGACGTACTGCTGAGCATCGGCGCCACGCCGGTCACCTTCGCCTCGCTCGGGAAAGTCGCGGTGCGACTCAAGCCCGGAACGCGGGTTGAGGTATCCCTGGTGCGCGCAGGTGTTGCGCAGTCAGTTGCGCTGACCATTGCGCAACTCCCGGATCCACCCGCCGATCCGCTGCATGCCGGTGGGCGCGACACCTGGGTGCCGAATCTCGAGCTCGGTGTGGCCAATGCGACGACCGAGATCCGCCTGGCGCTCAAGGCGCAAGGTGAAAGCGGCGGGCTGATCGTGACGCAGCTGCGGCCGAACGGTGCGGGGGCGCTGGCCGGCCTGAAGACCGGCGACCTGATCACCCACGCCGGATCCAAGCGCCTGGAGGACGTCGCGGACCTGGCCGGGGTCGGCAAGCCGTCGCCCAAGGTGCCGTTGCTGCTGCGTGTCATCCGCGGGGGCTCTCCCGGCTTCATCGCCGTTACCGGCCGCGAAGAGCAGTGACGCAAGCGGCCATAGCCCGGGGGTTCGAAGCCTGTAAGGGTTTTTGATAGAGTATCCCCCCTAGGTATGAACCGGCAGATGCCCCGCAACGGGGTAGTGGAGTTAGGGTGAGACACACCGTCCATGAGAGGCAGAAGTTGCTCAATCGCGTGCGCCGCATTCGCGGTCAGGTGCAAGCCGTCGAGCGCACCCTCGAAGGCGAAGCCGATTGCGCGGACGTGATGCACCTGCTGACGGCCACCCGCGGAGCCATCAACGGTCTGCTGGCGGAAGTCCTCGAGGATCACGTGCGCGAGCACCTGGCAGGCAGCGGGCGGATCTCGAGCGCGCTGCGCACCGAGGCTGCGAACGAGCTGATCGACGTCATTCACGCCTACTTCAAGTAATCGCTGCCGGGCTGCGGATGCCCATGGTGTGGAGCGCCGCCGGGTCAGTATTCCAGGTGCAGGCGCACGCCGTAGAAGCGCACCGGGCCGCGATCGCTGTTGTAGCCGGGGTTGCGCGCGTACTGAAAATCCGGACTGAGCTGTACGCGCACCGGCCAGCGGCCGATGGTGGAAGCCAGCTGTGCGCGGTAATACACCTCGAGGATCTGCTCGTGCGCATAGTCGAGCCGGCCGTCGCACAGCACGAAGCCGCAGCCGCCCGCGGCCAGGTAGTCGCGATGCGGGCCCGAAAGACCCTCGATGACCACGCCCACACCGAGCCGGTCCGGCGCGCGACTCCAGTGCACGCCCGAGAGCTGACCACCGAGGCTGGCCAGCCGATCAACCTCGGTGAAGACGAAGGTCTCGGTCCTGCCGTCGTCCCATCCCAGGCGCATGAACAGCCCGCTCTCGCCGTCATCGGCGAGCGGCTGCTCGGCGTTGATGCCGAAGCCGAACTTGTGACGCCCGTTGCGATCGTCCGCCACGATGTTGGGAACCGAGCCGCTCGCCGCCGCGATCGCCAGGGCCTGCTGGTAATCCCCCATGCGCGCGGTGTTGCGGTAGCCGAGCAGCCGCACGATCGTCCCCGTCGACCATGGCGACAGGGTGAGCTCGAGGTTCTCGCCGCGCGCCACGCTGAGCGAGCGCTCGAGCGGTTGGGCGTTCGCCAGCCAGGGCATCCGGTAGACGCCGTACTTCAGCGACCAGGCGGAGCTCAGGTAGCCGAGCACGATGCCATCGGTGTAGCCGCGGGTATTCGCCGCATAATCCCAGGCCGTGTTGTTCCACAGCGACCAGTTGAGGAACTCCGTGCGGGCGGAACCGGCGTAGCGGTTACTGTCGAAATCATCCGGCACCGCCATCCGTCCCACCTTGAGCTCGAGTCGCTGCACCGCCTCGCTGCCCGGGATCTGATCCTGGCCGCGCGCCACACGCGCGACCTCGGTCCCCAGGGGCAGCATGAAACGGGCAAACAGTCTTGCGATGTAGAACTCCTTCGGCAGGTTCTGCGCGCCCTCGCGCACCACATCGCCGTTGGTGAGCCCGGCCAGTCCGGTGCTGCCGCTCACGCCCGCCCCCATGAACTTCTCCCCGTCCAGATACAGTTGCGCCCAGGGGGCGGCGGCCCAGCCGCCGTAGAAGCCGATGGTATTGGTCGGCTGCGTGCTGCCTTGCGGGTACAGACTCAGCGGCCCCTCGTAAGGGGAACGCAGCGCCGTCTGGTGCTGCAGCACGTAGGTGTACTGCGCGCCGAGCAGGATCGGCCAGTAGCTGGCGGGCGCCGCCACGCCCGGCAAGGGCTCATCGGCCGCTGGGGCGCTCGGCGCCTCGGGCGCCGGCGATGCGTCCGCGGCCGGCCCAGCGTGGACGTGCGCACCGTATGCCAGCAGCATCAGCCCGAGTTGCCACCCGCGTTGAGCGCGCACCCCACGCATCACGTCCTGCCTTGTGAGCGGCGCGGGCGGCTACCGCGAAAGGCGCGAATTCTTAACCCCTGTAACGCCACTGTCAATAGTATATATAATACCCCCCTACCCTATTAACGGCGTCTTAACACCGCCAGCCACATGCCGCACACGCACCGTCACCACGTCGACCACCGGCACGACGGCGATCCGCAAGCGGGCGGGCTCGCTGTCGCGGCACAGGCACATCACGCTGCCGATGCCGGCAGCGAACGCCGCCTGCGCACGGCCCTGGTGATCCTCTTCAGTTTCACGCTCGTGGAGGCGGTGGGCGGCTACCTGGCGAATTCCATCGCGCTCATCGCCGAGGCGGTCCACATGCTGGCGGATTCGGCCTCGCTGCTGCTGGCGATCCTCGCCCTGCGCGTCTCGCAGCGCCCCGCCGACCTGCGCCGCACCTACGGTCATCGTCGCTACCAGCCGCTGGCAGCGTTCGTCAACGGTCAGGCGCTGCTGCTGCTGACCCTGTGGGTGGTATACGAGGGGGTGCGGCGACTGCTGCATGCGCCCGCGGTCGACGGGCGACTGATGCTCAGCATCGCCCTGATCGGCGGCGCCGCCAACCTGGCGGCGTTCGTGGCGCTGGCAGGGGGGCGCTCGCTCAACGAGCGCGGCGCCCGCGCCCACGTGCTGAGTGACCTGCTGGGCTCCGCTGCGGCGAGCGTCGCGGCGATCCTGATTCTCGCGCAGGGCTGGCGCCTCGCGGATCCGCTGCTATCGCTGCTGGTAGCCGCGCTGATTTTCCGCTCGGCGTGGGCATTGACGCGCGAGTCAGCCGACGTGCTGCTGGAAGCCGTCCCGACCGGATTTGATATCGCGCGCGTCGAGTCGGAGCTGATCGGGCACGTGCCCGGGTTGACCGGCGTGCACCACGTGCACGTCTGGTCCATGACCGGTGAGCGGCCGACCGTCACCCTGCATGCGCACCTGGCCGCCGGTACCCGCCACGGCGAGGCCATTGCCGCCATCCATGCCCGTCTCGAGACTCGCTTGCGGGTCGAGCACTGCACGGTGCAAATCGAGGAGGAAGGCTCGTGCGAGACACCGGAGTGCCGCCGAGAGCTATAGCAGCCGTGACGCCGGCTGCAGGATGTCGCATCCCCCGAGGATGGCCCAACAATCAGCAGCCGCAACTGCGGAGAGTCCGATGACGAAAATGCGCGCGATGCTCGTTGCCAGTCCCGGGGCCAAATTCCGTCTGGAGGAACTCGAGGTGCCGCAGCCCGGCCCCGATGAGGTGCGCGTCCGCGTACAGGCCTGCGGCGTGTGTCACAGCGATATGCTGACGGTGGCCGGCCACATGCCGGGACTGAAGTACCCGCGGGTTCCGGGCCACGAGGTGATCGGGGTGCTGGAGGCGCTCGGCGCCAACGTCAAGGGTTGGCAGCCCGGGACGCGGGTGGGGGTGGGCTGGTTCAGCGGGGCGTGCGGTTTTTGCAGGAACTGTCGCGGCGGTAACGCCTTCGCCTGCGAAAACATCCAGGGCGCCACTGGAGTGACCCGCGACGGCGGCTACGCCACGCATATGCTGGCCCATGCCAGTGCACTCGCACGCGTGCCGGCCGAGCTCGACCCGGTCGCTTCCGCCCCGTTGCTGTGCGCCGGAATCACCACCTTCAACGCGCTGCGCCACTGTGGCGCGGGCCCCGGAGAACTGGTGGCGATCCACGGGGTCGGGGGCCTCGGTCATCTTGGAGTTCAGTTCGCCGCGCGCCTGGGGTTTCGCGTCGTCGCCGTGAACCGTGGACGAGACAAGGAGGAGCTGGCGCGCAAGCTCGGTGCACACGAATACATCGACAGCGCGGCCGGCGACCCGGCGGCGGCGTTGCGCGCTTTGGGCGGCGCCCGGGCGATACTGGCAACGGTGACCGATGCTGCGGCGATGCAGGCCATCGTCGGCGGTCTCGGCGTGAACGGAACCTTGATGGTCATCGGTGCCGTCGGCGCGCTTACCGTCAACTCGCTGGAACTGCTGGCGAAGCGGGCCGCGGTGAAGGGTTGGTACTCCGGGACCGGGATCGACTCGGAAGACACGCTGCTTTTCAGCCAGCGCCATCAGGTCACGTCGATGAACGAGATCTTCCCTCTGGAACAGGCGCAGGCGGCCTACGAGCGCATGCTGAGCGGCAAGGCCCGGTTTCGCGTGGTTCTCAAGGTGGACTAAGCGGCGAGCGCGACCTCAACGTCCGGCGGAGTCACCGCGACGCCCCGCTTCGAACAGGAACCAGGTGCGCCGCTCGGTCTCGTCGATCCACACCTCGATGAGACTGGCGGTCGCGATGTCGCGGTACTCCTCGCACACGTTGTGCGCCTCGCGCAGGCGCCCTGCCAGTGCCTTGTTGTCCTCGCGGAGCTCGGCGAGCATGTCGGACGGCTCCACGTACTCCGCATCGTTGTCGGACACCCTCTTCATGGCAGCGATCTGGCCGATCGAGTGCAGCGTCGTGCCACCTACCTTGCGGACGCGCTCGGCGATGGCGTCGGTCATCGCGAAAACCTGGTCGGCTTGTTCGTCGAACAGCAGGTGGTAATCGCGGAAGTGCGGGCCGCTCAGGTGCCAGTGGAAGTTCTTGGTCTTGACGTACAGCGCAAAGACGTCCGCCAGAATGGCATTCATCGCGCCGGAGATTTCCTTGGTCGCGGTCGCCGACAGGTCCGTGGGGGTAACCAGCGGCCTGCGGGCTGGGTCTCGTGTGTCGTGGCTCTTGGTCGAATCCGGGCGGCTCATGGCAATTGTCCTTCCGATGCGGTGGTGCCTTGGCGCCCAATCATACTGCCGCACGAAACGCTGATGTTACCCCCTCAACGCCCCGCGGCACACCGCGCGCCTCGCCTCAGGACCGCGGACCGCCGGGACGGCAAGCGCCGACCCCTTTCCTGCAGCGGGTCGGCTACGCCTCAGCTGTCGAACGAGCGCTCGCGCCGCCGCGCACGCCACCAGTGAACGATGCGCCGTTCGGCCGAAGGCGTGTGCCAGTGCACCGAGCGCTCGTCGCCGCTGGCCGGAGGGTCGGCATCCTTCGAGCGCCAGGTGGCTGCCACGACATAGACCGTAAACAGCGCTCCCACCACGAAAAAGCCGATTCCGGGCTCGCTCACCGTCGCTCTCCGTATACCCGCATGGAGCGCACAGCATAGGGCGGTGCCCGGAAGTGCCCTGTTAAGAAATCGGCTGGCGCACGGGCCGGCGCCGCGCGCGAGGCCCCGCCGCCGCGCTCACCGCTACTGCAGCCGCGCCATCCACACGTCGACGTCCGGCCAGACCGGCAGCGTGCGTGCGCAACGGAAACCGCTGTCCGCGTCGGCGCGGTCGGGCAGCTCGTAGCGGCGCGTGGCGGCTCGCTTGTTGGCGGGGTTGGGCTCGAGCCACGAGCCTCCCTTGAGGACCCGGGTACTGCCGACGCCGCGGGTGTCGACCCATTGCCAGACGTTGCCGGAAAGCCCCCGGTAGCGGTCACCTATGCCGCCGACGGGTCCGTCGGTCACGTGCGGTGCGATGTTCATCGAACGCGTCGTGGGACCGAAGTCATCGCCCCACGGGAAAATATTGTCCTGCGGACCGCGCGCGGCGTACTCCCACTCGTCTTCACTCGGCAGGCGCGAGCTCCTCGAACGACAGTAGGCCTCGGCATCCTGGAAGCTGACGCCGACGACGGCCGAATCATCGTCGAGCGGCCGCTGCTTGAGCGCGTTGCGCCAGCTGCCGCCGGGCACGCGCTGCTCGTGGCGGTCGCTGCCGGGCGCCATGGCGTAGGCGAAACCCGCCTTCTCAGCGTGCGTGAGGTACTGCGCGGCGTCGACGAACTGCCGGAAGGCGCGCACGCTCACCGGCGTGGCGTCGAGCTCGAACGGCGCGAGCGTCACCTGGCGCAGTCTCTCATCGGCATAGTCCCGCGGCTGACAGTCGGCTGCGTACTGCTTGCACAGCGCGAGCGCCGCGCCAATCTGCTCCGGCGTGCTGCCGAGTGCGACGTGCCGCGGGGCAATCGCGACCAGGTGGCGGATCGTATCGGGCGGATAGTCGTGTGCGCTGTCCATTTGCGTCGTGTCGATGCCGAGCGAGCGCAGCAGCGTCACGGCGCGGGCACCGGCCACAACGGCAGTTGGCGGTGCGGCCGCGACCGCGGGAGCTGGGATCGGCGGGGGCGTGCGCGAGCCGAACAGGTCGGATACCCAGGCGAAGAAACCGGAGTTGCCGCTGCCCGCAGTGCTGCTGCCGCCGGACATGCCCGCTGCGCCGCTGCCGGCGGTGGCCGTGTCCGTTGCGCCGGCAGCCGATCGCGAGGGCGCCGGCACAGGCGTCGGCACGGGCGTCGGCACGGAGTTGGCGAGCGCCGCCGCCGGACCGTTGAAGTAGTAATCCTCCCCGGTGAGGGAAGAGGCTTCCCACGGCACCTGCTTGCCCGCGGTTGCGCTCATGACGTCCGCCCTGACGTGCTTGAACACCTGCTCGAGCGGCTGATGCACTTCGAGCATGGCGCGCGTCAGGGCCGTGGTGTAGGGACTGTTGCGCCCGCTACCGTCTTCGGCAACCGCACCGGGTGCGGTGGAATACGCAATCAGTATTCCCGCCGGCGCATCCATGCTGGCCAGCCCGCGGTCGGCAGAGCGCATGCTGCGGTTGAAGGGATTGTTGCGGCAGGCATCGAGGATGACGATGTTGAGGCGGTTGCGGGCATAGCGCATCTGCTCGATCACCCAATCAGCGCTGACGGCCTCTATCTCCACATCCCCTTCGCGCTCGATGTTGGCTTTGGTCGGGATCAGGTAGTTGCGGCCGTTGAGCTGCACGCCGTGACCGGCATAGTAGAAGAGCCCGACCGCCTGCGGGCCGCCCTTGTCGAGGCGCTCGCCGAACTCCTGGATGGCGCGCTTCATGGTGTTCTGATCGGCGTCGCGGCGCTCGATCACTTCGAAGCCGAGCTGGCTCAGGGCCTGGGCGACCAGCCGCGCATCATTGGCGGGATTGAGCAGCGGGCCGCTGGCATAGGCGCTGTTGCCGACCACCAGGGCAATGCGCGTCTCGGCCGCCTGCACGCCTGCAGGCAACAGCAGCGCCACCGCAAGCAGGGCGAGACGGCACATCAGCTTCCAGTCGTTGTTCTTATGCGCGTGGGCCTGCACGCAGTATGTCCCCGCTGCCACACCTTAAGCGGCGGCTGCGCCGCCCCTGGTGCTATTATCCCCGCCCGTAGCCACTTGGGAAGTTTGCGGAGAAAAACATGTCATACCGCAGCTTTTTCTGCCGGATTGCCCGCCTGCCCGCCACCGCGGTGCTGGCGCTGGCCGTGGTGCTCGGCGCCGCGCCGCTGCACGCCGGAATCATGCGCGACGTGCTCGAGGACCTGCACATCGTCAAGCCGCCCCCGGCAGCCGCGCCCGCGGCGGGCGAGCAGGTGCCTCCTTTCCAGGGATTCGCCTGCTGCAACCTGCACTACGAGGGCCGCTCGATCAGCGACACGAACTACGCCTCGCTGCCGATGATACCGGCCGGTACCCCCATCGAAGTGGTCGCTTATGACAAGCACAAGGCCAATATCAAGGTCGATGGCAAGCCCCTGCAGCTCAGCCAGGACAAGAGCAGCGACGTCGTGGCTCTCGGAACCTGGGTAAACCAGGTCGTGGTGAAGGATGATCCGCGCCCGCACATCCACGGCTATCCGCCGGCCGTGCAGGAGGCGATCCGCGAGGGCAAGGTGACGCTCGGCATGACGCGCGAGCAGGCCATCGTGGCCGTCGGTTACCCGCTGGCGAATGAGACCATCACGCTCGACGCGCCCGCATGGCGCATTTACCACGCGCGCCGCGAGCCGTTCGATCTCAACTTCCGGGCCGACGGGACCCTGGGGTCAGTGACCGGCGATGACAGCGTCACGAGTGGCATGCTCTACCAGCCACCGAAGAGCGCCTCAGGTCACTAGGTTCGATCGAGCTAAGCGATGCGCCGGTAGCGGCCCCACGGCCGGAGGCGCGTCGTCTCAGCGGCGTCGCCGGATGACTCCCGTCGAATGATGCGTATGGTCGTAGCGCACGACGTGCACCTCGGGATCGGAATGCAGCGCAGCGCGGCGCGCGGCGAGAATCTGCTGCGGAATGAGCAGAGCGGCAATCAGTGCCGCGGCGACGCTGACGCCGATGGTGGCGGCGCGCAGCGATACTGCACGACGCGGTGCCGGGAACGCGCGCCTCACGAGCGCCCCGCTGGGGGTCTCTTGTCACCGGCGCGGGCCAGCACGAGCGGTGCGTTGCGCCACTGCGAAAAGCACACCCTGGAAAGATCGGCTTCGACGCAGTTGATCGCGGTGCGCAGCCAGCGATGCGGGGTGGTGCCCGAGTAAAGGAGCGAAGGGTTCTTGTGTCTCGTCAAGCGCGTCTCCCGCAGTATATTTCCGTACGCCGCACTGCTGGACGCACAGTCGCATCCCGGGACGGGGCCTACCACTCGTAGGCACCGCGATTACATAGGTACTTGCCGCCGTCGCGCGGTGCGTCGCTTCACAAAACGCAGCATCTGCCGCAGCCAGGGCCGTTGCCTGTGCCGCTCGCCCGCGGCGCACCGCGCCGGCCGCTCCGCCGGCGGGTATACGGGTAATTCCCTAGTGCGCTGCGGTGCGTACGACTGTCACGCGCCGTCGCGTAATGAGAGGCTGTATTGGCGCGTCAGGACAAGAAAACGGCTAGAAAAAGCCGCGATGATGGCCACGTGCGCGCAACTCGGGGAGCTCGCTGCGGGCAACGATACTAAGTCGTTGCCCGCAGCAACTTTATCGCCGTCCCCGCGCCTGATTCCGCAAAACGACGCGCGGCGCGCGATTGCTACGATCAGCCGCGAGCGGCCGCCGGCGGCGCCGGCAGCTCCAGGCTCATCTCCTCGATGTTGCGCTCGTTGCGCGTCGGCCTGAAGCCGAGCGATGCCGCCAGACGCAGCATGGGCAGATTGTCACAGAGCACGCTCATCCACAGACGGCGCATGCCACGCCGGCAGCAGTAGCCGATCAGCTTCTGCATGAGGAGCCGTCCGAGTCCCTGGCCCTTCAGATCCGAGCGCACCAGCACGGCAACCTCGGCACCCTCCCCGTCGGCATCCGCGCAGGCACGCACCACTCCCAGGGTTTCCTCGGCGCCGCCACCATCCAGGGCCGTGGCGACGAAGGCCATCTCCCGTTCGTAGTCGATGTGCGTGAAGCGCACCAGCTGCGCTTCCGGAAGCTCGCGCTGGAACGAGAAGAATCTGCGGTACAGATCCTGGGGACTGATACGGGCCGCAAAGCGCCGATACCGCGCCAGGTCGTCATCGCGAATGGGGCGGACCACGATGCGGCGACCGCGGTGGTTCAACCGCGCGTGCAGCGCATCGGGTAATCGCGGGGACATGGGTGGCGATCCTGCACCCCCTGAGCGCGCCTCGCCGCAACCTGTTTCGCGACCGCTGCAGCTACCTAGCGGCATAGGTGTTTGTCACGAGTAGGTCGGCACGGGGCCTTATAATCCGCACCGGGCATCGGGTTCGCGTCCACCGCGCCGGCGCGCAACCCGCATCCGCTTCAACCCGATCAGGAGTACTGTCGTGAGCATCAAACCTCTCTTCACCGCCACCGCGACCGCCGTGGGCGGTCGCAACGGTCACACCGAGGCCGAGGATCATTCCGTGGCCGCCGATCTGTCAGTGCCCAAGGCCATGGGCGGACCCGGTAAGCCCAACACCACCACCCCCGAGCACCTTTTCGCTTGCGGCTATGCCGCCTGCTTCGGCGGAGCGCTCGACTACGTGGCCACGCAGAACAAGCGCAACACCAAGGGCGCCGCGATCACCTGCAGTGTGACGATCGGTCCACGCGATGCCGGGGGCTTCGGCCTCATGGTGAAGCTGTTAGTGAGGGATCACAGTTTGCCGCAAGCCGAGCTGGCGGATTTTGCCAGGCAGGCGCACGAGCAGATCTGCCCGTACTCTCACGCGACGCGCGGCAACGTACCGGTGGAGCTGGTGATCGAGGGCGCGTAGCGCGCACCGCTTTCGCTCCTGAAGCGCTGCCGCGGCCTGTCGCTGGCGCACACGCGCTGGTCGCGATCGCGGCTGGTGTCTTCGCAATGCCCGCCTCGTTCGCGGCTCGATCGTCGCGACTGAAATCCGATTCGACTTAACGCTTTCAGAATCGGCGCTGCATCACGGTTACTACGTACTTCGACCCATACGCGTGCGGCGACTCACGATAGGCTGCTCTCGCGGCTGCCGTGATAATGCCGCCGTTCTCAATCGCAAACCCATCGAAAGGTGGGGACGCAAAGCCTCCGGTCTAAGGGCTGACGCCTATGACAGCGGGGTTGCCGGGGCAGCCAAAGCCGCCTCGTAAGACACGGGGCCCGACCTAGCGGGCCATGTCGGGCAACCTCACTGCATCTGCTCCCCGCGACCGGATTGACGTAGTCGTTAACCGGTCTGTTGGAGCACAAATGCAAAACGCCAAATCTGGACTTCTGCTGTCGGTGGGGGCCGCGACCGCGCTGGCGGTCACAGTACTGCTCGCCGGCTGCGGCGACGGATCGGCCGACAGCGCCTCGAGCCCGGCCGCGGCGCAGTCATCGGGCAGCACCGTGGCGAGCGACCCGGCGGCCAGCGGTGGCTCGGCGCTGCCCGGTCCGACGACCTCCAGTGCGACGCTCAACTGGGCTGCACCGACGACGAACACCAACGGCTCCGCGCTGACCAACCTGGGTGGGTACAAGATCTACTACGGCACGAGCAGCAACCAGCTCACCAGTACGGTAACGATCAACAACCCCGGTCAGCAGATCTACGTGATCGACGGGCTGCGGATAGGCACCACTTACTACTTCACGATCGCCGCGGTCACCACCGGCGGGGTCGAAAGCGTCGACTCGGCGATTGTGTCCGCGCAGATCTCCTGATACGAACCAAGGAAACTCATGAGCACGTCTTCAGTTCTGGCAATCGCGGCCTCACCCGTCCGCTCCCCCAGCGACTCAGCGGTGGCCGCCGCGCCGGTGAGCGTCGCCATTCCGGGCGCCGCGCCGTATGCCATACAGCTGCGCAGCTCGCCGACACCGATCGATCCGCAGAGCGTGCCGCATCTGGATATCTTCGACATGTACACGCTCTACTGCGATGTACGGCTGGAGAACGGAGTGATGCGCCACGCGCTGCGCCTTGGATTCTTCAGGGACCCCGCCACGGCGAAAGTCATCGCGCGGTACCTGGCGTGCTATTTCGAGGCGCCGCAGATCGTGCACCTCGATACCAACGATCAGGCTCGCTCGTGGCGCGTCAAGCTCGCGGCGTTGCAGGACATCGGCGACTCCGGACGCCACACGGTGATCGAACTGTCCGAGCCCGAGCCTGCCGCGCACATGCGCCGCGCTGCGCCGCGCCCGACAACCGTCAAGCCGCGCCTGCCTGACGTCGACGGCCGTTCGCTGTGGTCGCGCCTGCTCCACCAGCGCTAGCGCCGCGGCATTGCCCGCAGGGGAAGCCCTGGCAGCTTCACAGCCCGGCCAGCAGGCCGACCACGCGGCCGGCCGTGTAGGTAACGGCGGCGGCCGCCGCACCGATCACGGTCTGGCGCAGTCCGGAAAACACCGCGGGTCGGGCGTTGAACAGCGAACTGCTCAGTCCCACGAGAAACAGCGCGACCACCGAGAGCGCACTGCTGCCCGCGATTCTCCACGGGACCGGCAGAATGCAAAACGGCAGCAGCGGCACGAGTGCCCCGAGCGCGAACAGCGCGAAGGAGAACGCAGCGGCACTGCCCGCACTGCCGGCCGATGCGACGCTCGGGTGCTGCTCGCGCTGGCGCACGTCGAGCGCCGGGTCGAGCTGGCTGAGGGCGAGCTCGCGGGCGTTGGTCACGGACAGCCATTCACCAAGCGCCATCGAGCAGGCGCCACCGAGCAGCCCTACCGCACCGGTCAGCAGCGTCGCAGCGGGCGAGACCCCGCCGCCGGTGACGCCCATCAGGAGACAGAAGTTCGACGCCAGTCCGTCGTTGACCCCGAGCAGCGCGGCCCGCAGATTGGTGCCAACGGCGATGTTACTCCTGCCTCGCAGGATGTCCGCGTGCGCGTGCTCATCGAGCGCGAGGCCCGCCGCCTGCGCATCCTCCTGGGCCGCGTAGTCGTCCCGATCCTTCATCTCCCGGGTCACGATGCTCGGTACCACGAACGCCGAGCCGAAGCGCCGTGCGAGAAAGATCAGGAACGCGGTGCGCGGGGAGCGGCGCAAGGCCGGCAGAACGTGCCCGGCGCCGCGCAACTGTTCCTCCCAGAAGGCCGCGTGACGCCGCTCACCGCTGGCGAGCTCGAGGTAGACACCGCGCTGCTGCGGATCGCGCTCGAATCGCGCCAGTGCGGCATAGAGCTCGGCGCTGTCGTGCTCGGCGCGCCAGTTGCGCAGCAGCCGCTCCTTCTCAGCCGCGTCGGTGTTCATCGCGAGGCCTGCGATGCTTCGGTGATCACCGCCGGATGATACTGCACAAGACGCAGCTCCCCTCGGAAACTACCTACGCTGGCGCAGCTGCCGCGCGCGACGGGCGCCGCAGAGCGTTGCCGGGCTGTGAGAAGTACTTAGCGACGGCACGCCGCCCGCAGTGGATGCTTGCACTACCTGCCCCAGCGAGTACTGCATGAGTTGCGACGACGAACCCCGGGCGACGGTTGCTGCGCATTTGAGTGATCCGTTCGCCACCAAGACCCTGCACGGCCGGCTGCTGCGCGTGGCGCGCCTGGCCACCATGGAAGGCATAGCCGGCGGCGTGGCGCACGAGCTCAATCAGCCGCTGACGGCGATTGTGAATTATGCCCACGCGTGCGACCGCCTGCTCGCGCGCCCCGGCGCCGACCTCGGCGAGGTGCGTGAGGCGCTGCGCCAGATAGGGCTGCAGGCCACGCGCGCCGCCGAGGTCATGCAGCGCTTGCGCCAGCTGGCGGGGCGGCAACACAGCCAGCAGGCAGCGACCAGCCTCAACACGCTGGTTGCGGAGTTACTGGACCTGCTGCAGGTCGATGCGCACATGCATGGCGTGGAGTTGTCGCTCGAGCTGACCGCGCAGCTGCCGGAGGTCATCGTCGATAACGGCCAGATTCAGCAGGTGATCCTCAATTTCTTCCGCAACAGCCTGGATGCACTGGCCGCGCGTGTCCCACGCCGCTCGCCGCGGATCGTCATCCGCACCTCCGCGACCGCCGCTCACGAGGTAGAGCTGGCGGTGAGCGACAATGGACCAGGTTTTGCGCCCGGCGTGACGAGCCGCCTGTTCGACCCGTTCTTCTCGACCAAGCAAGACGGCACCGGGCTGGGCCTGGCCATCAGCAACACGATCGCACGCGCTCATGGCGGCTCGGTGGGCTTTCGGTCCAACCAGCCTCACGGCGTCTGCTTTTGCATTCGGCTTCCCGCGCGTCCCGCACGCGCCGCCACCGAATCCTGAGCAGGTCGCATCCGCTGGCGGGCAGCCGGCCGTCAGCTGGCCGCCAGTAACTCCTCGAGCATCGACAGCAGCTCTTCCGCGTTGATGGGCTTGCTGGCGATACGCAGATGCGGATCGTCCTGCAGCTTCTTGATCGCGGCCGAGGTATCCCCGGTGATGAGCACCGATCGCAGGTCCGCCGCTACGTTGGCGCGCAAGGCCGCGATAACCTGCGTCCCAAGCTCACCCTCGCGCAGGTGATAGTCCGTTATCAGCAGCTGGGGGGCGCCCTGCTCTTTTACGCTGAGTAATGCCTCGGCCAGCGAAGCCACGGCCGTGACGCAGTAACCCTCGACATTCAGCAGCATGCGCGTCGCATCGCGTACGCCCGGGTCATCTTCCACGAGAATGACGCGCGGCCTGGAAGACCTCGCGGGGCTGACTGCCGTCGGCACCGCCTGCGGCCGGATCCCGTCGCTCGCCATGCTTGCTTGCGGCAGTGCCAGGGAGAACGTCGAACCCTCACCCACCTGGGAACTCACATCCAGCCTCAGGTTCAGCAGGTTTACCAGGTGCTGCACGATGCTGAGCCCGAGACCGTAACCGTCACGCGAGCTGTTGCCTGGAACACCCACCTGGTAGAACTCGTCATAGATGTACGCAACCTGACCGGCAGGGATGCCGATCCCGGTGTCGATCACATCGAGACAGATGCAGGCGTTCTCCGCCCGCGCGCGCAGCAGCACCTGACCCTGGCGGGTGTACTTGATCGCATTGGAAACGAGGTTGTTGAGGATCTGCCGCACCAGCGCGGGATCGCTGTGGACGCTCGCCTGCGTCGGCTGCACGCGCAGCTGCAGACCTTTGTCGGCAGCAATGCTGGCGAACTCGCGGCCCAGCTCCTCGAACAGACCGGCCACCGTGAAATCGCTGAGCTCGGGCCTGATCGCGCCGGACTCGAGCTTACTGATGTCGAGCAATGCGTTCAGCAGACGCGACATCGCACTGATCGCGGCGGCTTGTTGGGCCAGCACTTCGAGCGCATCCTGACCGTTCGTCATCCGGCTCAGTGAGCCGTTGAGCAGTGCGAGCGTCTGCAGGGGCTGACGCAGGTCGTGACTGGCCGTGGCCAGGAAGCGGCTCTTGGCCTGATTGGCGCGATCGGCACTTTCGCGCGCCCGGTCGGCGACCTCTCTGAGCCGATCGGCCACTTCGCGGGCGCGTTCCGAGGCTTCGCGGGTCATCTTCAGCTCGGCTTCCGTACGCTTGCGCTCGGTGACGTCGCGAATAGCCGCGGCGACCAGCAACCGTTTGCCATCCTGGATCGGACTCAGGCTGATCTCGACTGGAAATTCACTACCGTCGCTACGTTGTCCGAACAGGGATAGCCCCTCACCCAACGCGCGGATACGCGGTACCGCCGTATAGTCCTGCCGATGGGCGACGTGGCGACCCCGAAAGCGCGCGGGCATCAGCCGCTCGATGCTCTGGCCGACGATCTCGTCATGCGCATAGCCAAACAGGGCCGAGACCTGGCGATTGACATACCTGACGATGCCCTGCTCGTCGATGATGATCATCGCATCGGGAGCAGCGTCGAGCGCGCTGCGCACCAGCTCGGTGGAAGCCGATTGCATGCGGACATCCTAGCGCCGATACCACGCCCCCCGCGACCCGGGCGGCCCTTTTCAAGGGCTCAAATACGATTGGCTATAGGGACTTACCACAAGTGCCGGCCTTGCCCGGTCCTGTGGGGCAGCGATGGCCGATATTGGCTCCCGCGTGATCCGCCAGGATGCGTCTCGAGTGAGCGCTGAGCAATGCCGCATGACTAAGCCCGGATTTCCCATCTCCGCCAAGATCGCCGCCGCCTTCGGCGCCATCTTCCTCATCGTGGTGGTGGTCGGGATCATGGCCCTGGTCCGCCTCGATGCGATCAACGATGGGGCGGTCGCCGCGCGCGACGACCGGGTACCGAGCGCCCGAACCCTCGGCCAGCTGCGCACCATCGTCAGAATGTACCGCATCGCGGAAGCGACGCTGGCGCTCGTGGCTCACGATGAACGCGAAGTGCCGGCGGCGAATGCGCAACTGCAGTCTGCGGCGGCTGCCGTCGACGTGGCGCGGGCGGCCTGCGAGCCATTCATCACACGTGGCACGGAAGGCGAGCGCGACCTGCACACATTCGACGCCATCTGGGCCGCCTACCAGACGGCGACCGCCGGCCCAAGACGCAGCTTCCTGCACCACGACACGGATGCGGGCAGCTACTTCGCCGTGGGGTCGCGATTCTATGACGCGGCCGCCGACGTGCTGACCCAGGACATCATCGACAACACGCGTATCGGCAAGGCGAGCGCCTCGGCCGCAATACAGTTCATCCAGCGCACACGTGAGCTCATGCTGGAGGCGCTGGTCGCAGTCGTCGCGGCGAGCGCCATGCTCGCGCTGCTGCTGACGCGCAGCGTGTCGATCCCGATCAGGGTCACCACTGCCGCCATGAAACGCCTCGCCGCACGCGACTTCGCCGTGACCATCCCCGGGGTAGGCCGCAGCGACGAGCTGGGCGAAATGGCTGACGCGATCGAGGTGTTCAGACAGAGCCTCATCGACCGCGAGCAGCTGCGTGCGCACGAGGACGTGCAGACCGCGGCGCTGCGCGCCAGCGAGTTGCGCTTCCGCGAAGTCTTCGACTGCGTCCACGACGCGATCTTCATCAGCGACGCCGCCACCGGTCGCATCATGGACGTCAATCCACGCGGTACCGAGCTGTTCGGCTACGAGCGCCACGAGCTCATCGGCGCCACGCCGGAAATGCTGTCCGCCGGAGTGGGCTCCTACACGGAAACCGCCGTGATGCGCGGCATCGTCCGGGTGCGCGGCCAGGGTCCGGTCACCTGCGAGTGGCACTGCAAGACCAAGGACGGGCGGCTCTTCTGGGTAGAACAGTCGCTGCGGCCGGCGAACTTCGGCGGACAGGACGTGGTGCTGGCCAGCGTGCGCGACATAAGCGATCGCCGCGAGGCGGAACAGCAGATCAGGCACATGGCGCGCTACGACGGCCTGACCGGATTGCCCAACCGCGGCGTATTCGTCGAAGCCGTCGAGCGCGCGATAAGCCGCTCACGACGCGACGGCCGCAACTTCGCCGTGCTGTTCCTCGATCTGGATAACTTCAAGGACGTCAATGACACGCTGGGTCATCCTGCGGGGGATGCGCTGCTGCGCGAGGTCGCCGAGCGGTTGCGCAGTGCGGTGCGCGAAACTGACGTCGTGGCACGCTTCGGCGGCGATGAATTCGCGGTGCTGGTTGACGACATGCGTGGTGCGACCGATGCGGCCCAGCTCGGCGACAAGCTCATCAAGGCACTCGACGCGCCGTTTACCATTCAGGGAACCCAGGTACGCACCGGCCTGAGTATCGGCATTGCGCCATACGCCGAAGGCAGCGCCGATGTCGAGACGTTGATGTCGCACGCGGACGTGGCGCTGTACCGCGCCAAGTCCGAAGGACGGGGCACGTATCGCTTCTTCAACACCGGCATGGACTCCGAGACGCGCGCGCGCGTCGCCCTGATCGGCGAGCTGCGCGAAGCCATCACGTCGGATCAGCTGTTTCTCACGTATCAGCCGCAGGTCGACATCGCCAGCGGTCGCATCACCGGTCTCGAGGCCCTGGTCCGCTGGCGACACCCGCAGCGCGGCGTGCTGGCTGCGGAAGCGTTCGTTCACGAGGCCGAGGGCAGCGGCCTGATCGTCGCCCTCGGCAGGCGGGTGCTGCGCGATGCCTGCCGCCAGGCGAAACGCTGGTACGACGCCGGAGTGCTGCCTGCGCGCATGGCGGTGAACCTTGCGGCCGGCCAGTTACGGGCGCCGGCCGAGCTGGAACGGATCGTCATGGAGACCCTGAGTGAGACCGGTTTGCCCGCGGGGCGGCTGGAGATGGAGCTGACCGAGAGTATGCTCATGGGGAGCGCCGCCCAGGCAGTGCTCGCGCGGCTGCGCGCGCGGGGCGTGAAGGTCGCTATCGATGACTTCGGCACGGGCTATTCCTGCCTCGATTACCTGCGCTGCTTCCCCGTGGATCGGGTCAAAATCGCGCCGAGCTTCGTGGCGCAGCTCGATCAGCCCGGCAACGCCGCGGTGGTGAAAGCCACCATCGGACTGGCGCGCGAGCTGCACATGGCGGTCATAGCGGAAGGCCTGGAAACGCGCCGGCAGCTCGAGTTGCTGTCGGCGTGGGGCTGCGCGGAAGGCCAGGGTTCGTACTACGCGCAACCCGCGTCCCCGGAAGAGCTCGAACCGCTGCTGCGCACCGGCTTCGTCCGTGATCCATCAGGTGAAACCGCGGCTAAGGTCGCGGCCTGAGCGGCAACTCACGCACAGTCAAAACCAGAGCCGCAGTCCCGCGACCCATTGCAACTCAGACGCGCCCAGATTTTGGGCGCGCGCATACGCGGCCGTCTCCCCGCACAGCCGCCGCCACGCCACGCCGAGGTAAGGCGCGAACTCGCGGCGAATCTCGTAACGCAGCCGCAGGCCCATGTCGAGATCTGCCAGCCCCGCACCGAGCTGGCGCGCGGGATCGGCCTTCCCGTACAGGTTGGCCTCGGCCTCGGGCTGCACCACCAGCCGCTGGGTGAGCCGCAGGTCGTATTCGATCTTCACGCGCGCGGCGGTGCGACCCGCATCGCCGGCGTACGCCGTGGCCTCGACCTCGAACCAGTAGGGCGCGAGTCCCTGCACCCCGAGCGCAGCCCAGCTGCGCGGTGGACCGTCGCCGAAATCTTCGCGCGCCCCGGTCTGCAGGCTCCACCAGCGGCTCACGATGCGATCCCACAGCAATTCCACGCGGGCGTCTTCGGTGATTCCCTGCAGCCGCTCGCCCTCGGTGCGCAGCCACAGCTTGTCGTAGTCATCCCCGTACCACGCCTCCCCTTCCCACACCGCCGCATCGTCACCCCCGTCGTGACGCCACTCGAACTGATCCAGCAGCAGGCTGCCGGTGCTCGCGGCGTCGTTCATCTGCATCGTCTGCACCATGTCGGCGTTGCTCATCGCCGGCATTGGTTGCTGCGGCGGCTCAGGGGCGACATGTGGCGCGGTCGCCGGTGGCTCCTGCGCACGCACTACTGATGCGATTACGGCCAAGGCCGCGCCGAGCGCAGCGGCGCGCACGCGCTCGCGCGCCGGCCGCCGCCTCATCCCGGACGGTCCGTGCCCGGGCGCTCCACCACCACCTCGCGGAACATGCCCGCCTCCATGTGGTAGAGCAGATGACAGTGGTAGGCCCAGCGTCCCAGGGCATCGGCGCTCACCAGGTAGCTCAGGCGCTGCCCGGGTTGCACCGTGATCGTGTGCTTACGCACCAGGAAATCGCCGTTCTCCGCCAGCAGCTCGCTCCACATGCCGTGCAGGTGGATCGGGTGATTCATCATCGTGTCATTCACCAGCACCAGCCGCACTCGCTCACCGTAGTTGAAGCGCAGCGGCTCGCTCGCGGAGAACTTCTGTCCGTTGAATGACCACATGAAGCGCTGCATGTGTCCGGTGAGGTGCAGCTCGATGTCGCGAGCCGCCGCGCGCGCATCGATCGGACCCCCCAGCGTATGCAGGTCGGCATAGGTGAGCACCCGGCGACCGTTGTTGCGCAGGCCGACTCCGGGGTCGTCGAGCCGCGTTTGCGGCATGCCCCCGGGCATGCCCATGTCGCTCATCGCCAGCAGCGGGCGTGCGTCGAGCCGCGGCACATCCGCCCGCATGCCCGGCTCGGGCGCGAGCGTGCCGCAGGCGTAGCCGGACCGATCGATCGCCTGCGCGAATATCGTGTACGGGCGGTCGGCCGGCTCCACGATGACATCGAGCACTTCGGCGGTGCCGATGCGGAATTCATCGACGGCAACCGGCTCGACATCCTGACCGTCCGCGGCCACCACCCGCAGCGTCAATCCCGGAATGCGCACGTCGAAAAACGACATCGAGGAGCCGTTGATGAAGCGCAGCCGTACCTTCTCGCCGCGCTGGAACAGTCCCGTCCAGTTGCCCGCGGGCGTGACGCCATTCATCAGGTAGGTGTAGGTGTAGCCGGACACGTCGGTGAGGTCGGTCGGATCCATGCGCATGCGCCCCCACATGGCACGCTGCGCGAGTGTCGCCTGCCAGCCGTCGCGGTGCGCATCGGCGACCAGATCGCCGAGCGTGCGCTGCCCGAAGTTGAAATACGCAGGGTCCACCTTGAGCAGCCGGTAGACGTGCTCCGGATCGGCATCCGTCCAGTCCGACAGCAGCACGACGTAGTCACGCTCGCTGGGATGGCGCTCACCGCTACGCGGCGTGACGACGATCGCACCGTACAGCCCGGTCTGCTCCTGGAAGCGTGAGTGGCTGTGGTACCAGTACGTTCCGGACTGGTTGACGCGAAAGCGGTAGCGGTACACGCCCCCGGGCGGGATGCCGTGGAAGCTCAAGCCCGGCACCCCGTCCATGTCCGCCGGTACGATCATGCCGTGCCAGTGGATGGAGGTCGGCACCGGCAGATGATTGGCGACGCGCAGTGAGACCACATCCCCCTCGCGCCAGCGCAGCTGCGGTCCCGGCAGCCGCCCGTTGACCACCGTGGCGCTGCGGCGCCTGCCGGTGAGATCGACCGTAACAGTTCCGATCGCCAGCTCGAAGTCCGTCCCGGAAAGCGTCGCGGCGTCGGCGGCGTTTGCCGTCGTGCCGCCTGCAACCGGAAGCAGCAGCGCGCTGCCGGCGAGCCCCTGAACGAACTGTCGCCGTGAGACGAGTGAGGTCACGGCAGGCGCCGTCGCGCGCGTCATGCGGGAATGATCCTGAGGCCGGCTGCCGATGTGCCGTGCATTCTGCACCGTGCTCGCCCTCGAGGGCAGTATTGTCGGGCACCCTGCACACGGAGCAAGATCGACCCGCGGCTGCCAATACGCCGTCATTGCATGGGCAGACCCACATGAAGGCCGTCCCCTCGATCCAGGTCGACGATGAGCGCGTGCGGGTCACCGAGTGGCGCTTTGCTCCAGGTGCCGAGACCGGCCACCACGTGCACGCGCACGACTACGTAGTGGTGCCGCTGGTGACCGGGACGCTGCGCCTCGAGGAATCGGGCGGTACCCGGGACGCGCACCTGCAGGCGGGTGCATCCTACGCGCGCGACGCGGGCGTCGAGCACAACGTCATCAACGTGAATCCTTACGAATTTCGCTTCGTCGAGATCGAGTTGAAGTGATCACGAAGCGCTCTGTGCTGGCTACCGCAGCCGGACTCCTCGTCTGGATCCTGGTCGTATCGCTGCTCAACCGCGGCTTGCGGCTGGGGCTGGCGGGCTATACGGCGGCCGAACCGACCATGAGCTTCACGCTCACCATGATGGCGGCGCGACTGACGATCGCCGCGCTCGCCTCGCTGATCGGCGGCGCCGCGCTCGGCTGGATTGCGCCGCGAGCGCGCGCAGCACCCCTCGTGCTCGGTGCGATCCTGGTGGCCGTATTCGTGCCGGTACACGTGCAGCTATGGAGCCGGTTTCCGCCGTGGTACCACCTGACGTTCCTGCTGAGCCTGCTTCCGCTGGTGGTGCTCGGCGCGCGTCTGGCGAGCTCAGGGGCCTCCGCCGCCAGCCGCGGCGAGCTCATGCAGCGCTGACCTCGCCGCGCAACCCTCAGGCGTCCCGGACTCTTTAAGCGAAGCTCGCCGGCGGCTCCGGCAGGCGCACCTCGGGGATGCGCGCGCGCAGCAGGTCGTGGAACTCGATCATCCACTTCTCGATCTGCGATAGCGGCCCGGGGCGATAGCTGCTGTCGGCGATGCCGCGCTGCAGCCGCTCGCACAGCCGCCGATCCTCGCCGTTCACCTGCATGTTGATGCGATTGCCGAGCCAGCGCATCAGGCGCATCTCGCGCCGGTCGTCCGGCATTCCGAATGCCGCTCCGCGGATCAGCGCCTTTCCCGGGCCGCGCGGCAACACCTGGAAGAAATCCACCTGCTCGGGCATGACGTCGATGCCGAGGTTCGGCAGGCAGCTGTAGAAGCGCCAGCTGCGGCGGTTGGGCTCGGGCAGATGTGGTGCGGTCACCGCACCGATGTACTTCTGATAGACCCGCTCGCTCCAGCGCGACGAGGGTGCCTCGCGCATCCAGCTGAACCCGCGCGCAATGCCCGGTACGCCGCGCTGATCCTCGTAATCGGGCGTGAACAGGCGGTTCAGGCCCGGATGCCCGATCGGAACGTGATAGGACTCCAGATAGTTGTCCATCGCAATCTTCCAGTCCACGTTCCATTCCTCGAGGTAGACCGGCTGGGTCGGCACGAGATCTTCCAGGTGATACGGCGCCAGCTCTTCCAGGATCGGAGCCCAAACCTGCGACGGCGGCGGCGGATTGCCCGCGAGGCACACCCACACGAAGCCGAGCGTGATCTCCACGCGCACCGGGTTCAGCCCGTAGTCGGCGAGATTCAGGCCCGGGAAACTGTCCCGGGCTGGCGTGGCGAGCAGCGAGCCGTCGTAACGGTAGGTCCAGCCGTGATAGGGGCAGGTGATGCGGCCCGGGCAACGGCCGCTTCCCTCGAGCAGCCGCGTACCGCGGTGCCGGCAGACGTTGTGAAACGCGCGTACCCCGCCCCCCGCCTCGCGCAGCGCGATCACGCTGTCGGATCCGATCTCGAAGGTGATGTAGTCGCCGGCGGCCGGAATCTGGCTCACGTGACAGGCGATCTGCCAGCTCGGTTTCAGGATGCGCTCGATCTCCAGGCGCGTCATCTGCGGATGCGAATACACCCAGGCCGGCAGGCCGCGCGTCTGGGTTTCGGGCACACGAGTCGGCACTGCGGTGAGGCTCGGCGGGCTGCTCATGGCGATCTCCTTGGGAGGCGACCCAGGCAGCCTGGCGCCTGCAAGGGTTTGATATCTTCCATCCCATCCTAAGCACGTGCGGGGCCGAGGCGGCTGCCCGGAAGCGACAACGGATTGCTAGTATGAATCCGTATCGCGGCAAGCGCTTGATTTTAAAAATGAAACAGTTCAGCTTCGCGACGTGAAAAGGCAGCCGCAGGGGGTCCGGTAGTGCCAGGGGTCAATTGGGTAGCGCTGTCCGTCTTCGTGGTGCTTTTCGGCTTCGTCACGTGGCTCGGATTCGCCGCGGCACGCTGGCGTCGCGGCGACCTCGACCTGCTGCATGAGTGGGGCCTCGGCGGGCGCCGCTTCGGCACCCTCGTCACCTGGTTTCTCATTGGCGGGGACTGCTACACGGCGTACACGTTCATCGCGGTCCCGGCACTGGCGTTTGGCGTCGGAGCGGTGGGCTTTTTCGCCATGCCGTACGCCATGGTCGCGTACCCGATTCTGCTCATGCTGTTTCCGCGGCTGTGGCAGGTCTGCCAGAGAAAGGGCTATATCACCGCGGCGGACTTCGTGCGTGGGCGCTTCGGCAATCGCTGGCTGGCACTCGCAGTGACGCTCAGCGGCATCGTCGCAACGATGCCTTACATCGCCCTGCAGCTGGTCGGCATCCAGGTTGTCGTCGGGGCGCTCGGCCTCTCCGCGACGGGGTGGGCCGCGGATCTGCCGCTGATCATCGCGTTCCTGGTGCTGGCGGCGTTCACCTACTCGAGCGGACTGCGCGCCCCGGCATCCATCGCTATCGTCAAGGACGTCCTCATCTACCTGACAGCCTTCGCGGCGATCATCGTCATCCCGCACGAGTTAGGCGGCTTCGGAAAAATATTTGCAGCCGTTCCGCCCGGCAAGCTGCTGCTGGCGCCGCCCGGTCCTCATACCACCGGCTCCTACGGTGCCTACGCCACGCTCGCACTCGGCTCGGCGCTGGCGCTGTTCCTCTATCCGCACAGCATGACTGCGGTCTTGAGCGCCAGCAGCCGTAACGCCGTGCGACGCAACGCCGCGCTGCTGCCGAGCTTCACCGTGGTGCTCGGGCTGCTGGCGCTGCTCGGCTTCTTCGCGCTCGCGGCGGGAGTCGACCGCTTGCCGCAGTTCGCCGCGGGGTTCAGACAATTCGGCAACAACTTCGCCGTGCCCGCGCTGTTGCTGCACAGTTTCCCCTCCTGGTTCGTCGGGCTCGCCTTCGCAGCCATCGGCATCGGTGCGCTGGTGCCCGCGGCCATCATGTCCATCGCCGCGGCCAATCTCTATACCCGCAACATCCATCGCGAGTTCATCGAGCCGGCGGTAAGCGCGCGACGCGAGGCGCAGATCGCCAAGTGGGTATCGTTGCTCGTCAAGCTCGGCGCGCTGGTGTTCATCATCTTCGTGCCGACGCAATATGCGATCCAGCTGCAGCTGCTGGGCGGCATCTGGATCATCCAGACTGTGCCGGCAGTGCTGCTGGGCGCTCACACCCGCTGGTTCAACCCGTGGGCGCTGCTGCTCGGCTGGGCGGTGGGGACGGGTGCCGGCACCGCCATGGCCTTTGCCGCGCATCTCACCGCGGCGTATCCGCTGGCGTTCGGCGGCTATACCTTCCCGGGTTACACCGCCTTCTACACCCTCATCCTGAATCTCATCGTCGCGGCGGTGCTGACACCGCTGTGCGATGCGCTCGGTGCCAGCGAGCGCAGCGACGCGACCGTGGCGGCGGACTATCTGGCGTGACCGCGACATGCGCGGCGTTGCGCCCCGGCACGACCCCGGGCATCACGCACCCCGCGCTACTGCTGTTGTCGTAAGCCGTGGCGCTGCTGGCATCGCGGCTCTAGGAGAGCGAAACTGCGGGCAGCGATCCGCGCGTCGCGGCAGTCACGATGAGCTGCGCTGCAGCCAGATCCTCGATGGCACTGCCCACGGACTTGAAGAGCGTCAGCTCCTCGCGCGACGCGCGTCCGTGCACCCGCCCGAGCACCAGGTCCGCCAGCTCGCCCTCGATGCGTTCGCGGCTGATGACGCCGCGCGCCAGGGGGTCGATGAGATCTCCCGCCTCGGCGAGCGCACCGGCGAACGTATCGACGAAGATGCGGCAGCGGCGCACCACCTCGTCATCCGTTTCCCGCATCGCCGGCGTGAAGCTGCCCACCAGGTCGACGAATACGCCGGACTTGAGCCAGCGCCCGCACAGCAACGCCGTGGCGCTGCTGGTCGCGCAGCAGACGATGTCCGCGGTCGCGGCCGAGCGCTCGATGGAATCGGCGCTGTCCACGCTGATATCGACCGCCACGCGCGAGCGAATCGCCGCCACGGTCGCCGCGACCCGCTCCGCGCGGCGTCCCCAGACGCTCACCCGGCGAATGGGTCGCACCGTGCAGTGCGCCATCGCCATGTAAGGAGCCAGTGCGCCGCTTCCGACGATGAGCAGGTGCGAGCTGTCATGACGCGACAGGTAGTCGGAGGCGAGCGCCGATGCGGCCCCGGTCCGCAGCCGCGTCACCGCCGTGCCGTCGAGTATCGCCACCGGTGTGCCCTGTTCCGAGAACACCGCGATCATCCCCTGGATCGTCGGCAGGCCGCGGGCCGGATTCTCCGGGACGATGGTGAGCAGCTTCACCGCCCCGCGGCCTTGCGTGTCAAACGCCGGCATGCTGACAAGCAGCCGCTCGCCGGCGCCTCCGGGGATGTGCTCCACCTGCCGCGCGGGGGCCACGCAGGGGCTGCGAAACGCGTGGCGCAGACACTCGATCAGCTCCGGCATGCCGGCCAGGCGGTGTGTTTGCTCTGAGTCGAGCAGCAACATCAGTGTGTCCGCCTCGACGCGAAGCGCGCGAATGCATAGGGTACGGGGTCGATCGCCGGTGTTTGCGCCGACAGCAGGTCGGCCAGCAACTGCCCGGACCCGGCCGCCATAGTCCACCCCAGCGGACCGTGCCCGGTATTGAGCCACAGGTTCGGCAGGCCGGTCGCGCCGATGACCGGCACACCATCGGCCGACATGGGGCGCAGCCCGCACCAGGGCCTGGCGGCCGCCGGGTCGAGGCCGGCTTCGGGCAGCACCTTCGCGACCAGGTTGAGCAAATTGCGCACGCGCTCCGGACGCAGCGCCAGGTCGTAGCCGGCAAACTCCGCGGTGCCGGCCGCGCGCACCGCGCCGTCGAGCGGCACGATGACCGCGTGCAGGTCATCGTCCGCGATCGGCATAGCCAGCGGCGGCGGCTTACCCGCGCCTGCCGGGAAGGTCACCGAGTATCCCTTGGCCGGCCGAACCGGCAGCCCGATCCCGAGGGGCTTGAGCAGCGGCGCACTGTAGCTGGCGGCGGCGAGCACGTAGGCGTCCGCGCTGAGCCGTTCGTCCGCGGTGCGCACGGCGGTCAACCGGCCGGCTGCGACCTCCAGCGCCCGTACCTGCATGCCGAAGCGAAACTCCACACCCGCCGCACGCGCCTGCTCAGCGAGCGCCACGCAGAAGCGGTGGGCATCGCCCGTCTCGTCGATCGGACAGTAGAGCGCGCCGGCCAGCTCGCGGCCGATCGGAGCGAGCGCGGGTTCCAGCTCCACGGCCTGCGCGCTCGAGAGGCTCTCGAACTCGACCGCGCCGGCCGACCAGCGCGTCACGGCGGCGAGTGCCCGCGCGAGGCTGGCGCGATCGCGGAAGATGCGCAGGCTGCCACGCGCGGCGCGACCGTAGACAAGGCCGGTCTGTTGCCGCAACAGCTGCAGCACCTGGCGCGAGTACAGGGCGAGTGCGAGGTTGCTGCGCGTGTTGCGCAGGTAGCGCTCGACGCTCGAGTTGCGCAGGAAGCGGATCCCCCAGCCGCCGAGCGCGGGCAGTGCGGCGAGCCGCAGCTTCAGCGGCGCCTCGGGACGGCCAAGGGAATGCAGCAGCAGCCGCCAGCAGCCGGGCGCGTTCCACGGCTCGGGCATGCTCGGTGACAGCAATGACCCGTTGGCGAAGCTCGTCTGCCTGCCGGGACCGTCCTCGCGCTCGAGCACCGTGACCTCGTGTCCGCGGCGCCGCAGAAACCAGGCACTGGTCAGGCCGATCAGGCCGCTGCCGATCACGACTACCTTCATCGGCGGATATTTCATCACATCCGCGCGCGTCGCACAGGCAACGGCCAAGGCGCCGGCGTGCCGCAGGTGGAACCGACCGCGGGATCGGTTAATCTGCGCTCATGGAGGTGGGATTCATCGGGCTCGGCCGCATGGGCAGCGCCATCGCGGCCAACCTGCTGCGCGCCGGTCACACGCTGTGTATCTGGAATCGCTCGCCTGAAGCCGGACGCGAGCTGCAACGGCTGGGCGCGAAGCTCGCCGCGACGCCCGCGGAGACCACGCGCGCGCAGGTGTTGTTCACCATGCTGGCGGACGACGCTGCCACGCGCGCGGTACTGCTCGACGGCGGCGTGCTCGATGCCGCCTCCCGTGGCCTGATTCACGCGAACCTCGCCACCGTCTCGGTCGGCTGTGCACGCGAGCTCGCGCAGCTGGAGAAGGCCCGCGGCATCGACTACGTCGCCGCCCCGGTGTTCGGCAGGCCGGAAGCGGCCCAGGCGGCGAAGCTCAATGTCGTTGTGGCGGGCGATCCGGCGGCCATCGGGCGCCTGCAGCCGCTGTTCGCCGCGATCGCCGAGCGGGTCTGGCCGATCAGCGGCGCCGCCGAGCGCGCCAATGTGGTGAAGCTCGCCGGGAACTTCATGATCGCGAGCGCGCTCGAGACGATGGGCGAAGCGGCCGCACTCGTGCAGGCTCACGGCATCGGCGCGGGCGAATTCCTCGAGGTGCTGACCAGCACGCTGTTCGCATCCCCGGTGTATCAGAACTACGGCAGGCTGATTGCGTCGGGTCGCTATGAGCCGGCCGGATTCAAACTCTCGCTCGGGTTGAAGGATGTGCGGCTGGTGCTGCAGGCGGGCGAGGATGCGCACGTGCCGCTGCCCTTCGCGAGCGTGCTGCGTGATCACTTTCTCGAGGCGCTCGCCGCCGGCAGGGGCGACCAGGACTGGGCGGCACTCGCCGCCATCGCGGCGGCACACGGACCGCAGCGGCAGTAAAGCGCTCTGCTGGTGTTGCCATGAGGCACGCCCGCTGGCGTCGCTTGCCTAACTCGCGGGGCGGCAGTTATGTTGTGCACCCGGCCAGCCCCCGGAAGGAGAAGCGCGTGAAACAGGTCATCGACACGTCCCGCCGCCGCCTGCTCAGGAACGTCGCCCTGGGTGTGCTACTGATTCCGATCGCCCGCGCGCCTGTGGAGACAGCCGGCGCTGCCGACGGCCCGCTCGTCACTGCCGACGATCCCACCGCCAAGGCACTGAAATACACCGCCGACGCCAGCAAGGCGTCGGACGCCAAGCCGGGCAGCAAGTGCGCGAACTGCCGCTTCTACCAGGGCGCGGCCGACAGCGCGCAGGGTGGCTGCCTGATCTTCCCGGGCAAGTCGGTCAAGGCTGCGGGGTGGTGTAGTTCCTGGACCGCGAAAGCCTAGGCACGCCGGCCCGCGGTGCCGGCGGCTGTACTGCCACGATCCGCGGGCCGCTCCCTGCGGCCGGCACGCGACACACGAGCCCGGCCGGCCTGACGACCAACACTGAACCGGTAGCCCTGTGCAGGCCGCTGGCACGCGCCTGCGATCGGCACATACATGGACCGCTTTGGTTCGTGGAACATATTGCAAGTGCCGATTTCCTCACGTAATCGGGCCCCGCAGCGGCCATTGCGGAACATACGTAGGGACGCCCGACCCCGGGCGGTACATCCTGCAACCCCAGAGTATGATGAGGCGAAAATGAAGGCTGATTCCCACCCTGAGGGGCAGCTGGGGGTGCCGGCTGCAGTGCTGCATGGCCGGCTTCTGCACGTCTCGCGCATGGCGACCATCGGTGAGATGGCCGCCGGGGTCGCGCATGAGCTGAATCAACCGCTGACGGCGATCGCCAACTACGCCCAGGCCTGCCGCCGGCTGCTGGCGCGGCCCGATGCGGATCCGACGGATCTGCAGCAGGCTCTGGCGGAGATCACCGCGCAGGCGGCCCGCGCTGCCGAGATCATCCGCCGCCTGCGCGACCTTGCCCGCAGCCAGCACAGCGAACGCGCGACGACCGATATCAATGCCCTGGTGCGCGAGATGATCGAACTGGTCGAGAGCGACGCGCGCCTGCACGGCGTGCACGTCTCGCTCGAGCTCACCGACGGACTGCCCGGAGTGCTGGTCGACGTCGGTCAGATCCAGCACGTCATTCTCAACTTCGTACGCAACAGCATCGAAGCGCTGGCGTCGCAGCCCTCGGGCGGCGGCCGCTTGTCGATCCGTACCTCCCGGCCCGCCGCGGGCGAGGTGGAGGTGGCGGTCATCGACAACGGCCCGGGTCTTACCCCGGACGTGATGGCACGATTGTTCGACCCCTTCTTCTCCACCAAGGAGAGCGGTACGGGCATGGGCCTCGCGATCAGCAATACCATCGCGCGCACCCACGGGGGTTCGGTAGGCTATCGGCCCAATCAGCCGTCAGGGGCATGCTTTTATATGCTGCTGCCGGCGCCGCCCGCTACGTGATATGCAGGACCAGCCGCCGACCATCTACGTAGTCGACGACGATGAGGGGGTGCGCAACTCCGTGCGCTTCCTGCTCAAGTCCGTCGGACTCACCGCACGCACCTTTGCCTCCGCACGCGAGTTCCTCGACGGCTACCAGCCCCGGCAGCCCGGTTGCGTGGTGCTCGACGTGCGCATGCCCGGAATGAGCGGGCTGGAACTGCAGGAGCAGCTCAACCTGCGCGGCGCGGTGATTCCCGTGATCTTCATCACCGGGCACGGCGATATCCCCATGGCGGTGGACGCCATGCAGCACGGCGCGTTCGATTTTCTGCAGAAGCCGTTCCGCGACCAGGACCTGATCGACCGCATCCAGCGGGCACTCGATCGCGATGCCCGCAATCGCGCCGCGCTCGCGCAGCACGATCGCATCCGCGGACGCTTCGATTCGCTCACGCCGCGCGAGCGCGAGGTGCTGACCCTGATGACGCGCGGCAAACCCAACAAAGTGATGGCCGCCGAGCTCGGCGTCAGTCAGCGCACCGTCGAGATCCACCGTGCCCGCGTGATGGAGAAGACCGGCGCCGCGTCACTGGCCCAGCTGGTGCGCATGGTGCTCGATCTCGAGTCGCAGGACGCCGCGCCCTAGCGGATATTCGACCTGGTCCTGCCCCCGCGGCGCCGCTGCGACCGCAATGCCCGCTATGTACGGTAGCGCACTAACATTCCCATCCCCCTGCGCTTAATCTGCACACACCCCGCGGAGCACCGCGGGAAGCCTTGGGGGAGCGCAAAGTGACAGACAACATCCGGGTCTCGCGTCACCTCACCACCGCGGCGATCCTGACATGGGGATTGTGCGCGGCGCCGGCGGCACTGGCGGTGCCGAGCTTTGCGCGGCAGACGGGCATGGCCTGCGAGGCCTGCCACACGGTCTTTCCCGAGCTCACGCACTTCGGTCGCGTCTTCAAGGCGAACGGCTACACGCTCACGAACCTCAAGCAGGTGAGCGACGTCAACGGCAAGAAGCAGCAGCTCCTCGAGCTGTCGCAGCTGCCGCCGCTGTCCATCATGGCGCAGATCTCCTACACCGAGCTCAAGACCCCGGTGCCCAACCTCGCCAGCGCCGGCGCCCCGGGGGTCGCACAAAACGGCACCGTCGGCTTCCCGCAGCAGTTCAGCCTGTTCTACGCGGGCAAGATCGCGCCGGACTTCGGCGCGATGTTCCAGCTCACTTACGACAGCGCCGCTGGCACCATCGGCATCGACAACACCGATCTGCGCTTCGCCGAGCTGGCAGTGCTGCCCGACAACGGCACCCTGACCTACGGCCTGTCGCTCAACAACAACCCGACGGTGCAGGATCTGTGGAACTCGACGCCGGCATGGGGCTTCCCCTACGAAGCGAGCAATGCGGCGGTGTCCCCGCTCGCTGCCACGGCGATCAGCGGGCCGTTCGCCCAGGACGTCGCGGGCCTTACCGGTTATCTTTACTGGAACGAATCGCTCTATGCCGAGGTCGGTGGCTACCGCTCGGCGCAGCAGGGAGTGACCAACCAGCTGACCGGCGGCGCCGGGCCGCTCGATGGCACTGCCTCGAACGTCATCCAGGGGCTTTCGCCCTACTGGCGCCTCGCCTACGAGTACAACTGGGACCGCAATTCCATCGAGGTCGGCGGCTATGGGATGGACTTCAAGGTGCTGCCCGGGGCGGCATCCGGCACGCCGACCAACCTGCACGGTCCCTACAACCAGTTCAACGACGTCGCCGAGGATCTGCAGTATCAGTTCATAGGCGAGCAGAATCTGTTCAGCGTGCTGGCGACCCGCATCCACGAGTCGATGACACTCGATGCGGCTTTTGCCAGCGGTGCGGCGGCGAATCCCTCCAACACACTCACGACCAGCGAGGTGACGGCCACCTACTACTATCGGCGCCGCATCGGTGGTTCGCTGCAGTACTTTTCGACCACCGGCAGCACCGACACCGGCCTCTACCCCGCCACGGCACCAGGCCAGCCGGGCGCGGTTACCAGCGCCAACGGCTCACCCGACACGCGCGGCTACATTGCGGAGCTGAACTACCTGCCGTGGCTCAACGTCAAGGTGTCGATGCAGTACATCTGGTACAACAAGTTCAACGGCGGCGGCAGCAATTACGACGGCGTGGGACGCAACGCTTCCGACAACGATACCCTGTACCTGCTCCTCTGGTTCGCCTACTGAGGTTGCCTCATGAGCCACAGCAACATGAATCGTGATGTCCGGCGGCAACCCGGCAGCGCCTGGTCGCATCTGCGGCTGTCGCTTGCCGGCAGCGCGCTGCTGGCGACCGTGGTGTGCGCGGTGCGCGCCGACGAGCCCGACTTTGCCGCCAAGGCGTACGTAGCAAAAATCGCCATCGGCACCTGCGGCACCTGCCATGGCCCGACGGGCAACAGCACGCAGCCGAAGTTTCCGCGCCTCGCGGGTCAGCGAGCCACCTACCTCGTTGCGCAGCTCAAGGGATTTCGCGCCCAGACGCGCGGTGATCCGGATGCGATCAGCTACATGTGGGGTATGGCGAGCCAGCTGGACGATGCCACCATGGAGGGCCTCGCCAGCTATTACGCCACGCAGGCAGCGCAGGTCAGCCCGGGCGGCGACGCGGCGCTCGTCGCACGCGGTCGCGAGATCTACGAGCATGGCGTGGCGGCACAGGGCGTGCCGGCCTGCAGCAGCTGTCATGGGGCGGATGCGCATGGGCAGCAGGATTTCCCCCGTCTCGCCGGCCAGCACGCGCAGTACGCGCTGAAGCAGCTCGCCTCCTTCCAGAGCAGCATGCGCAACGTCGCCGTCATGCACGGCGTCGCGCAGAATCTTCATCTGCAGGACATGCAGGCGGTAGCGGCGTACCTGCAGGCGCAGCCCTAGGCCGCAAAGCGCGCTGCCGACCCCGACGCGACGCCCGCCGCGCGGGCGCTTTCGGTCCGGGGTGACCTTGCCGAAGGCACATGCCTTCGCGGAAACTGCCGGGTCTGATGATTCCTCGCTATACCCCTCACGGCGTGCCCGCCGGGCGCCGCCGCGGCGGCGCGGTACGCCCGTGCGGCGCCCTCGCGGCACTGCTGCTGGCCTGGGCCGGCTCCTCGGTGGTTATCGCGGGCGCGGCCGATGCACCGGCTGCGACGCCGCTCAACCCGGCCACCGCGCAGGAGCTGCCGCAGGTGGTGGTGATCGCCAACACGCCGCTCTCCGGTCTCGGCGTGCCGCTCAACGAGGTTCCGGCCAACGTACAGACCGCCACCAGCGCCGACATGCAGCGCCAGCAGTCGCTCAACATCGCTGACTATCTCAATGACAACTTCAGCGGCATCAGCGCCAGCGAGAGCGCCGACAACCCGTTCCAGATGGACGTCAACTACCACGGCTTCACCGCCTCGCCGCTGCTCGGCACGCCCGAAGGACTGTCCGTCTACGTCGACGGCGTCCGCGTCAACGAATCCTTCGGCGATACCGTGAACTGGGACCTCATCCCGCAAGCGGCCATTTCCACCGTGACGCTGATGTCCGGCTCCAACCCGGTGTTCGGACTCAATACGCTCGGCGGCGCACTCTCGATTCGCACCAAGAGCGGTCACGACGATCCCGGCACGCAGATCGAAGCCTATGGCGGCTCGTTCGGCCGACGCTCTTTCGAGGGTGAGACCGGTGGTGAGTTCGGTAATTTCGATTACTTTCTGACCGGGACTTTCTTCGATGAAACCGGCTGGCGCCAGCTGTCCTCGACGCGGGTCTGGCAGGCCTTCGGGAAGGTCGGCTGGCAGAACGAGCAGACCGATGTGGATCTGAGCTACACCTACGCGGATACCGACCTGTGGGGAAACGGTGCGACCCCGGAGAGTATGCTGGCGTATCTGCGCGAGGCGAGCTATACGCCCGACTTCACGCAGAACCTGCTGAACTTCGTCAACCTCACCGGCACGCAGTTCGTCGCCGACAAGCTGCTGCTGTCGGGTAACCTCTACTATCGGCACCTGATCACCGGCAGCATCGACGGCAACATCAACGACAGCTACCTGTCCGATGATTACGTCGGACCGCCGATCGACTGCGCCGCCCCGCCGGCCAACGAGACCGAGCTGGCGTATTGCCCCGCGGGGCAGAACGCGGACGGGCGCCTCGAGCAGAGCACCCGGGGTGTCGCGCTGCAGCTCACCGACTCGCAGGACGTGCTCGGCGCTGCCAACCAGGCGGTGATCGGGGCGGACTACACCGACTCGGATGATGCCTTCCTGCAGTCGTACCAGTACGGGGCGCTGACGCCGAATCGATTACTCGCCTACGAGGTCAGTCCATTCAATAACGAGACGGTCATCTCAATGAACGGCGGCAACCGGATCTACGGCACGTACCTGACCGACACGCTGTCGCCGGACAAGCTGCTGCACATCACCGCCTCGGTACGCTACAACCAGAACACCGAGACTCTCGATGGCTACAGCCTGAACACCACTATGGGGCCGGGTTTCAATGAGCCCAGCGCTCTCGCGGGGCGCCACACGTTCAGCCGCGTCAATCCCGCGCTCGGATTCACGCTCACGCCGAACGATGCGCTGACGCTGTACGCCAACTACAACCAGGCCAGCCGCGCGCCGACGGTCATCGAGCTCGGCTGCGCCAATCCCGCCACGCCCTGCGGCCTGCCCAACGACTTCGCCAGCGACCCGAACCTGCAGCAGGTCATCGCCCGCACGGTGGAGTTCGGCGTGCGCGGTAGCCGGACCGACCAGCGGCTCACCTGGAGTGCGGACGTTTTTCACACCGTCAACCGCAACGACATCCAGTTCGTCGCCACCGCGATCAACGCCGGCTATTTCGATAATGTCGGCGACACCCGCCGCCAGGGTCTGGATCTGGCCATCGGCGGCCGGCAGGGCCCGTTCAGCTGGCATGCGACCTACAGCTTCGTCGACGCCACCTACCAGTCGAGCTTCCTGGTCAGCGCCGCTTCCAACAGCACCGCCGATGCCGACGGCAATATTGTGGTGCGCCCCGGCGATCGCATTCCCCTGATACCGCGGCATACCGGGCGGCTGGTGCTCGACTACCAGCTGAGCCCGCGCTGGGACGTCGGCGGCAGCGCCATCGCGGCGTCCGGCTCGTACCTGCACGGCAACGAGAACAATGCCAACCAGGCCGGCGGCACCAATGCCGGCGGCGCCTACATCGAAGGCACCGGCTGGATTGCCGGCTACCTCGTGGTCAATCTGCAGACCACCTATCGCCTGTCGAAGCGGCTTGAGTTCTTCGCCCGCCTGGCCAACCTCCTCGACCGCGACTATGCGACCGCCGGCTTTCTCACCAGCAACTCGTTCACACCGAGCGGCGCCCTGATTCCCAACCCGGCCAACTGGCCCAATGAGAATGCGGTCTCGCCGGGAGAGCCGCGCGCCGTGTGGGCAGGGCTGCGCGTCACGCTGCCATGAAGAGCAAGTACCTGCGGCGCAGCGGTCACGGAGCGCCGGGCCGCGAGCGGCCGGCAAGCAGTGCCGGCAGCGCGGCGATGCTGTCGACGAAGGCGTCGCAGGCGAGCGTGCGCGGATCCGCGCCCTCGTTGTAGCCGTACGGGACGCACACCACCGCGATCCGCGCCGCGCGCGCCGCCAGCACGTCGACCTGCGAGTCTCCGACCATCAGCGCCTGCGCCGGCAGCACCTGCAGGCGCGCGCACGCCAGCAGCAGCGGCTGCGGGTGCGGCTTGCGCTCGCGGCCGTCCTGCGCGCCCACGACCAGCCGAATCCACCGGGTGAGCTCCAGCTTCGCGAGCAGCTCGACTGCCAGCCGCTGCGGCTTGTTGGTTACCACCGCGAGGCGCACACCGAGCGCGCCCAGGGCGGACAGGCCCTGTACTACGCCGGGGAAAGGTCGCGCCGCGAAGCCGTTGTCTTCGTGCAGCCGCTCGTAGTGTGCGTCGTAACGCTGCTGCAGCCGCGCGCGGTCCGCGCGCGCGCCGGCGGCGCCGCAGCGCGCCAGGGCGCGCTCGATGAGCGTCGGCACGCCGCGCCCGATCAGCGCGCGCACCTCGGCCGGCGCGAGCGGACCCAGCCGCTGCTCGGCGAGCGCCGCGTTGAGCGCCGCCGCGATGTCGGCGGCGGTGTCGAGCAGCGTGCCGTCCAGGTCGAACAGCACCGCGCGCACCGCGGCCGCGCCCGCCGCCCGGTACCCCGGCGCGCTGGGGCCGGCATTCATGGCTGCGGCCTCCTCATTGCCTGTGTGCTCGGCTCATCCGGGAATTGTGCAGCAGCCACGCGCAGCGGAGTACCATCTGCGCCTAGCGGTGCGCCTGACGCAGCGCACGAGCTAAGGATCAGCCATGAAACACGCGACCCGCCGCCTCTTCCTCAATGCCGTGGCCCGGTGCGCGCCGGCGCTGCCGGTCGCTGCGCTGCTGCTGGCACTGCCGCTGGCGTGCGCCGCCGCAGCCGATCCCACCGCCGCCCCGGCGCAAACGCCTGCCACGCAGTTCGGCGGCCAGTGCGCCGAGGGGCTCGCGCAGGGCCAGCACGTCACGACCAACTGCGCCATCACCTGGACCGACAAGGACGGCAAGGTCTACTGCTTCAGCAGTGCGGCGGCGAAGAAGACCTTCCTCGAGGATCCGCAGACGAATCTGCAGAAGGCGCGCGATTTCAGCGCCGCGAGCAACGTCGAGTCGACCGAGCAGGCGATGCAGTCCTTCGACAGCAGCGACGCCGAGGCACTCGTCAAGGGCCTCATCGAGGAAAAAACCAAGGCCAACGGCGGCCTCTTTCCGTACGAGGATCCGCTCAGCGGGGAGCAGCTGAAACTCAGCTTCGACGGCATCGATTTCACGCGCACCATCGACGGCTACGGGTTTTTCCCCGACGTGAAATTCCATGACGCCGCGGATGCGCAGAAGCGCTACCTGATCGATTTCTGGGTGGCGCCCGGCGCCGACGCGAAGCTCAAGGTGCAGGAGATCCGCATCTACAAGGAGCCGCTGAAGAGCGAGGGCTCCTGGGTGCTGAGCGCGCGCTCGCCGATACCCTGGTGGTGGATCCCCGCCTCCGAGCATCCCGGGAAGATGGCGGCCAAACGCAGCTGGGAAGTGATGTCGGCGGTCGAAGGCGGAGCCCTGCGCGCCCAGGCAACGAACAACGGCGTGTTCGAGCTCAAGGACGACAAGACCGGCAAGGTGCTCAAGCTCGAGTTCGTCGACACCCATCAGCCCATCCGCCAGCTCGACGAGAACGGGCACTACTTCGCCTGCACGGACTTTCGCGTCGTCGGCACCAAGGACCAGATCTACGACATCGACTTCTGGGTCACCGACAAGGACGGCACCATGACCGTCGAGCAGACCAAGGTGCACAAGGTGCCCGAGCTCAAGGACGGCCAGTGGGTGCAGGTGCCGCGCTACGAGTGGAAGGACGTCGGCAGCTCGCACGTCGTGCCGTAAGCTGCAACGGCACGCCGGCGCAGCGCCCTTCTCAGGGCGCGGCGGCCGCCACGATTCCCCGGCGACTGCGGCCCAGCGCGCGAGGCGAGCGTCGTTGCGCTAAGCGCCTGGCGTCAGTAGATCACCACGCTTCTGATCGAGGTGCCGGCATGCATCAGGTCGAAGGCGTCGTTGATCTTGTCGAGTGACATGGTGTGCGTGATCAAGGGATCGATCGAGATCTTCTTGTCCATGTACCAGTCGACGATCTTCGGCACGTCGGTGCGGCCACGCGCGCCGCCGAAAGCGGTGCCCTTCCACACCCTGCCGGTCACCAGCTGGAAGGGCCGGGTCTTGATTTCCTGGCCCGCGCCGGCCACGCCGATGATCACCGAGACGCCCCAGCCGCGATGGCAGCACTCGAGTGCCTGGCGCATCAGGTTCACGTTCCCCACGCATTCGAAGCTGTAGTCAGCGCCGCCGTCGGTGACGGCGACGAGGTGCGCCACCAGATCACCCTCGACCTCCTTGGGGTTGACGAAGTGCGTCATGCCGAATTTCTCGGCGAGCGCCTTGCGATTCGGGTTCAGATCGACGCCGACGATCTTGTAGGCGCCGGCCATGCGCGCGCCCTGGATCACATTCAGCCCGATGCCGCCCAGACCAAACACCACCACGTTGGCGCCCGGCTCCACCTTCGCGGTGTTGATCACCGCGCCGATCCCGGTGGTCACGCCGCAGCCGATGTAGCAGACCTTGTCGAACGGCGCATCCTCGCGGATCTTGGCCACCGCGATCTCCGGCAGCACCGTGAAGTTGGAGAAGGTCGAGCAACCCATGTAGTGGTAGATCTTGTCCTTGCCGATCGAGAAGCGGCTGGTGCCGTCGGGCATCACCCCTTTGCCCTGGGTGGCGCGGATCGCCGTGCACAGGTTGGTCTTGCGCGACAGGCAGCTCTTGCACTGCCGGCACTCCGGCGTGTAGAGCGGGATCACGTGGTCGCCCTTCTTCACGGAAGTGACCCCGGGTCCTACGTCGACCACGATACCCGCCCCCTCGTGTCCGAGAATGGACGGGAACAGGCCTTCCGGGTCGCCGCCCGAACGGGTGAACTCGTCCGTGTGACAGATGCCGGTGGCCTTGAGCTCCACCAGCACCTCGCCGGCCTTGGGACCCTCCAGATCGACCGTCGCGATCTCGAGGGGCTTGCCCGCGGCGTAGGCAATCGCAGCGCGTGTTTTCATGGCTGACAGGTTCCTGATTCGGAAGCGGTTACGAGTCCGAAGTTGAGGGCCCCGCGCGAGCGGGCGCGGGGCCCTCGATGCACGGCGAGACCTTACGCGGCCAGCACGCCCTTGGCTTTCGCCGTGTGCGTGGCGATCAGATCCATCAGCGCCGGCGACAGGCAGTCATAGGGCTCCAGGCCGAGCTCTTTCAACCTGGCGCGCACCGCGCCCATCTGGTCGGGCTTGGTGCCCGACTCGATGATCGAGGATACGAACGCCGCGAAGCGCGGCTCCTCCCAACCCTGCTCCTTCGACAGCTCGGTATGGAAGAAGTCGAAGCCGTAGAACGGGTGCTGCTTGTTCTCGATGCGCCCGTACATGTGCACGCCGCAGCCGGTGCAGGCATGGCGCTGGATCGCCGCCTTCTCATCGACGATCTTCAGCTTGTTGCCGTTCGCGGTCACGGACACCTTGTCGCGCCCGCCCACGCCGACGATGGAGAACACTGCTCCCTCCGGCTTCCAGCACTTGGTGCAGCCGCAGGCGTGATTGAAGGCGACGTTCGAGCCGATGCGCACCGTCACCGGGTTGCTGGTGCACTTGCAGGTGAGCGTGCCGCCGGCGAAACCCGGCGAGCCCTTCTTGACTCCGTTGTCGACCATCGGGTGAATCTTGATTGCCATCTTAGTCCTGCCTCGCCTCTGGGGTGGATCGATTGACTCATTCGGGCGACTGCGGGCTCACCCCGAGGTGCTGGGTGTGTCGCAGAAGTCCGTGTCGGTGAATCTTGCGGTAAATGGTGCGGCGGCTGATGTGCAGCCGCGCGGCGGCGGCGCTGACGTTCCACTGACAGGTCTCGAGCGTGCGCCGGAGCGCATCGCGCTCGGCGCCTGAGAGTGCGCTCTCGCCGTCGGCGCTCGCCGCCCCCGTCTCGCCCTCGCCGTGCGCGGCGTCCTCGGCGCCGCCCGCCAGCCACTGCTCCTTGAAGTCCGCGAGCGTCAGCCGCTCGCCGCTGCGCAGCGCCAGCATGGTGCGCAGCACGTTGCGCAGCTGGCGCACGTTGCCCGGCCAGGAGTGGCGCACCAGCCGCTCGAGCAGCTGCGGCTCGATCTCGATGGCGGCAACGGACTCGCCGGCCAGGAGCTTGCGGATCAGGCCGGCCTTGTCGGTTCGCTGGCGCAGCGGCGGCAGGCGCACCGTGATGCCGTTCAGCCGGTAATACAGGTCTTCGCGGAACTGCCCCTTGGCGATCATGTCGAGCGGATCGTGCTGCGTCGCGCTGACGATGCGCACGTCGACGTTGACCACCTTGTTGCCGCCGAGCGGTGTCACCTCGCGGTCCTCGATCACGTTCAGCAACCGCGCCTGCAGCGCCACCGGCATGTCGCCGATCTCGTCGAGGAACAGCGTGCCGCCGTTGGCCTGCAGGATCCGGCCCATGCCGCCTTCGCGCGCTGCGCCGGTGAAGGCGCCCGCCTTGTGGCCGAACAGCTCGCTCTCGATGAGCGTTTCGGGGATCGCCGCGCAGTTGACCGTGACGAAGGGCTTGTGGGCGCGATTGCTCGCGTAGTGGATGGCGCGCGCACAGTAGCCCTTGCCGGTGCCGGTCTCCCCGAGCAGCAGCACCGAGATATCCCGATCGATCACGCGCCGCAGCGTCTCGACGTTCTGTGTCATGACCGGATCGGTCGAGTGCAGGCAGTCGAGCGAACCGCGCGCGGCCGTCGCGCCGGCGCTGCGCAGCTCGGCGTCGACCGCCACCTGGGTGCGTGGCGGGGCTTCCAGCGGCGCCTGCACGGTCGCGAACCAGCGCCGTGCCGCGGGCCGGGAGTTGAGCGGCTCGGCGCGGAAGCCGCGCTGCGCGGCCAGCTGCATGAGCGTGGCGAGACTGGTATCGAGGATCCGGTCGGCGCGCTGGCCGCACACGGCGTCATGGTCGCGCTGCCCGAGGAGTTTGAGCGCCGCGCGGTTGACGCCGCGCACCACGCCCTCCTCGTCAAACGCCAGCAGGCCTTCGCCGGGCGTGCTGACGAACTCGGCGCAGCGGTGAAAGCGCGCCAGGTGCAGGTCCTTGCAGCCACTGAGCAGCGTGCGGTTCTCGAGGTTCTGCGCCGCCATGTCGACCAGCGCCAGCGTGTGACTCTGCGGATTGGAGGAGGCCCCGGAGATATCGAGCGCCGCGAGCAGCTCGCCGCGCATGTCGAAGATGGGCGCCGCCGAACAGGTGAGCGCGGTGTTCTGCGCGAGGAAGTGGTCGGTACGGTGGATCACCACCGGGCGGCGTGCCGTCAGGCAGGTGCCCATGCCGTTGGTGCCCATCTCGCGCTCGCTCCACATCACCCCTTCGCGAAAGCCGCAGCGCCGCGCGGTGGCGGAGAAGCCGGTGTCGCCGAGATAGCTGAGGATGACCCCGTCGCGGTCGGTCAGCATGATGCTGTATTCGGAGTGCTTGATGAGCTTGCCGAGCGCTTCCATCTCGATGCGGGCGATGGCCAGCAGCACGCGCAGCCGTTCGCGCCGCTCCTGCAGGTCGGCGCGCTCGACGCTGTTCGGACGGCGCGTCTCCTGCGGGTCGAGCGCATAGTTGTTGAGACAGCGGCTCCAGGATGTGCGCACGACCTCGGTGATGGGCAGCTCGGCACCGTGTCTGCGTACCAGACTGCCGATGAGGTCCTGGTGAGTATGAGCAGCGGGTCGCGCACGCATCATAAAAAGCTCCCCCTCCACACCCTTCAGGCGGGACGGACTAACCGTCAGGCTTGCAGCCGAATTTACATTCGGGCGAGCCATGATAGTTCGACCGTACCCAGGCAAGGATGCGCCACAAATCGTCGGCCGTCTGCACCACCTGCCCCATCTGCGGCATCGGTCCGACGACGTTCTCCTGGGCAATGCGGCTGTAGCCCTTGCTCTGCAGGATCTGGCTCCCGTAGGTCACCAGCCGGAACAGCGTATCGTCGTCGCCGCCGTAGACCCACACGTCGTTAGTGAGCGGCGGGCACATTCCTCCACCGCCCGTGCCGCCGTGGCAGCCGTTGCAGCCGGAGTTCATGTACACCTTGCCGCCGGCAGTCACGGCCGCCTGGTCAGTGTCCGCGTAAGGGTTCTTGAGCGTGCCCTTGGGCGCGGCATCGGCCACCTGCATGGGAGTCTGGCTGGAGCCGGCTGCGGGCGCTGCTGCGGGCGCTGCGGCCTGTGCGGCCACGGCCGGCGGCTGGCGCGCGTAGATCAGCAACGCCGCCAGCGCCAATGTAACCAACACCGTGACTGCACTCTTGATCACTACGCGCCTTTCGTTTCCTCAAGGAACGGGACTGCCGTTCTACGCTCCGGGATGTGCGCCAGATTCATCGAGCAGCTTGATCACCTTCTGATCGCCCTTGGCGCGCGCGATGGACAGCGCGGTGTCGCCGCGCTCGGTCTGCGCGTTGACGTTGGCGCCGGCATGCATCAGCAGCTGCACCATTTCCGCGCGGCCGTTGGCGGCGGCGATCATCAGCGCGGTGACTCCGCCGCTGTTGTGCGCGTTGACATCCGCGCCCTTGCCCAGCAGCGCCTGGGCAAGCCCCTGCGCGTCGTTGGCGCTCGCCAGCATCAGCGGGGTGTAGCCCGCCTCGCCGATCGCACGGTTGGGATCAGCCCCGACCGCGACCAGCGCCAGCGCCGCCTGGTCCTTGCCGTACTGCGTGGCGATGCCGAGCGGCGTGAAATTCTGCCGGCTGAGCGCATTCGGGTCCCCGCCCTTCGCCGCGAGCACCTTGATATCCGGGGCATCATCGCAATAGGCCGCGGTCATGAGCGGCGTCCAGCCGTCGCTGTCGCGCTGATTGACGTCGGCGCCGTGCGCCAGCAGGAACGCGACCATCTCGGGTGAGCGCTGAATGAGCGCGTGATGCAGCGGCGTCTCACCTTGCAGGTCCTGCGCCGTTACCGGTACGTGCACCTTGTCGAGCAGGTAGGCGACGCGCACCTGGTCGTCGGCCATCACCGCATTGTTCAGCTCTACCTTGGGGTCCGCGCCGTGCTTCAGCCAGCCCTGCAATTGCGCGATGCTCACCGGCACGGCGCGCGCCTTCGCCGGCGCCTCGGGCGGGCGCTCGACGTACGGTCCGTGCGCGGGCAGCTCGCCGCTGATCACGCAGCTGTCGCACTGCACGAGCGGCACGCCGTAGTCGTTCAGGATCGCGTGCAGCGCGTCGCGCTGCTGCTGCATCGCCTGCTCGAGGCGCTGCTGCAGCTCGTGATCGCTGCGGCGCACGGCGATCGCCATGTCGAACTGCAGCGGCACGGTATCGTCCATGAGGTTGGCCGCCTGCAGGTTGAGCGGCTCGCGCTTCATCGTCTTGTAATAGCCGGCGAGCGGTCCCCAGACGGCGGCGACGTCCAGCGTGCCGTCGGCCACCTGCTGCACCTGGAAGCTCGGCTGGTCCGCCGGCACCAGGTCGGCGTCGTGACTCAGATAATGAATCTGCACCTTACCGATGCCGTGCTCGACGAGCGCCTCACGGATCGCGGAAGTCTCGTAGACGCCGACCTTGAGGTTGCGCAGGCGCGGATCGTCCAGGCTCGTGATGTTCAGGTGCCGATCGCTGCGCGTCACCAGCACGTAGGTCGTGCGGTACAGCGCGCTGGTGGTCAGCACATCCTCGGCGCCCAGCGGCATGTCGAGCATGACGTCGCACTGCTCGGCATCGAGCGTGTTGCGCGTCAGCCCGCGCTCCACCCCGGGGCGGTAGTAATACTCGACGGTGGTGCCGAGCGCGCGCGCCAGCACCTCCGCCATCTTGTTCTCGATGCCCTCGCCCTTGTTGTTGGACAGCGGCATATTGCCCGGATCCGCGCACACGCGCAGCGCCGCCTGGGCCGGTGCGGCCAGCAGCGTGACCAATCCTGTGGCCAGCAACACGTTCAGTGCCGGCCGGACTCGCATCCAGCTCGTCATTGTCTGCCTGCAGCTCCTCGCTCCATGCGGTGCCGTGCTCCTTGCGGTGCTGTTTGCCTCAGAAGAGGACGCGCCCGGCACGGTGCCGGGCGCGTCCAGCTGGCGACTATCTCACCAGGTCCTTGCTGAGGAGCATCCTCTTATTCTACTGCGAAGGTATACAGCGTTCCGCCCATCGGGATCATGCTGAGGTTCGCCGCCTTGGTCATGGCCGTGGCGCCGATGGCTCCGAACTTATCGTTCAGGTCCAGCCCCGCCGTGACCGGCAGGCCGATCCAGCCGCCGATGCCGCTCCACACAGAAACGTACTGCTTGCCGTTGACGCTGTAGGTGATCGGGTTGCCGATGATTCCCGACCCCAGACGCCGCTGCCACAGCACCTTGCCGCTCGAGCGATCGACCGCGCGGAAGTCGCCGTTCAGGCTGCCGTAGAACGCCAGCCCGCCGTCGGTCACCAGGGCGCCGCCCCAGTTCGGATACGGGTCGGGGATCTCCCACACGGTCTCACCGGTCAGCACGTTGAACTTCTTGAACTTGCCGGTGATGCCGGGCTTCTCCGGGTACATGTAGACGTTCGCGAACACGTACACGATGCCCTGCTGGGTGTGCGAGCGCTCCTGCGGCTCATCCTCCATGCACCAGTTGTTGGTCGGGCAATAGGCCATGCCGGGCTCGCCCGGATCGATCGCGCACGGCTGCTGGTCCTTGCCGCCCATCGCCGACGGGCACGCCTGGGTGTTGTCGTGCGCCTTCAGCGGGGAGTGCTCGAACACCTTCACCGGCCGACCGGTCTTCATGTCGACCTTTTCCGCCCAGTTGGTGGTCACGTACTTGTTGGCGCGCAGCAGCGTGCCGTCGGTACGATCGACCACATACGCAAAGCCGTTGCGGTCGAAGTGGATCAGCACCTTGCGAGGCTTGCCGTCGACCGTGAGGTCTTCGAGCATGTTCTCGTTGATGCCGTCATAGTCCCACTGATCGAACGGCGTCATCTGGTAGACCCACACGACTTCACCGGTATCAACCTTGCGGGCGAAGATCGACATCGACCACTTGTTGTCCCACTTGCCGTCGTTGCAGTCCTTCTGCGTGACCGGATTGGCACCGCAGCGGTACGAAGGGCTCCACAGACCGGGGTTGCCGCTCGAGGCATACACCAGCTTCAGCTCCGGATCGTAGCTGTACCAACCCCACATCGCACCGCCACCGCGCTTCCACTCATCGCCCGGGTAGGTGGAGATGCCGACGTCCTTGCCCGCAGTGCCGTACTCAGGATGCTTCTTGTTAGTGTCCTTCGTCAGGCACACGTCCTTGTCGCTGCCGGTGTTGTAGCAATGCCAGATCATCTTGCCGGTCTGCAGGTCGTAGGCAAAGAACGCGCCACGCGCTGCGAACTCGTCACCGCCAAAGCCGATGAGCACTTTGCCCTCGGCGATGATCGGCGCCGGCGTAATGGTCTCGCCTTTGTCCGGGAAGGCACTCTTGACGACCCACACTTCCTTGCCGGTCGCCGCGTTGAGCGCGATCACAAAACCGTCGAGTGTGCCGAACACCAGCTTGCCGTCGGCAAAGGACATGCCGCGGTTCACCGTGTCGCAGCAGGCGCGCGGCACCGCCGAATCATCACGATTGCTGGTCTTCTTGTAGTTCCAGACCTCCTTCGGATGGTCCGCATCGGACAGGTCGAGCGCCTGGATGATGTTCGGCCAACCGCTCTCCATGAACATCATGGGTTTGCCGTTGACGGTCACCACCAGAGGCTGACCCTCGTGGCCGCGCAGCGTGCCGCTCGACTGCGACCACACCATCTGCAGTTTCCCCACGTTGGAGGCGTTGATGGACTTGAGCGCGCTGTGGCGGGTCAAGGCATGATCGCCGCCCGGGGCTGCCCACAGATTGGGATCCTTCGAGCGGTCGTTCACTTCGTCCCCAATTGCCGCCGCGCAGGACGCTCCCAGTGCCAGCGCGGCACACAGGATGCGCAGGCTTCTATCGCGTTCGGATCGCATACGCAGTTCTCCTAGAATCGAGTTATATCGTTCGGTATGTCCAAGCATTTGCCGGCGAGCGCCAGTTCGCAGCTGCGCGTTGGTCGGCCGCAACCTTCAGTCCTCCCCACAGACCCCGTCTTCCCCTTTGAAGTTAATAATTTAGGCGCAATATCCTAGTCCCATTCACCTGGTCATGCAGCCGCACGGTGCAGCGGCGAGTCCGCCACAAAGCCTGTGTCATAAATGACACAGTTTGCCGATTGGTCACGCTCGCATGCTCCAGGCCACGCCTGAGGTGCCGCCGCCGGGCGCCTTCCGACCGGCGGCGGCTTTTACCTCGCCCGTGATGACTTCAGAAAGCAAGATACGCGCCAATGTTGAACGTCGACGCGCCGTTGGTGTTGGGCAACGCCTCACTCTGCGACTTGCTCTCTACCCGGCTGCCTTCGGCCAGCAGCATCAGGGCCTTCGTCAGCGAGTAATAGACGCCCACCGTGAACTTCTCGTTGAACGCGAGCAGATCGGGGTTCGCGGCCTGATCGAACGCGTTGGCGTAATCGAGGATGCTGCGGCCGTAGTTAACGCCCAGTTTGACCGGTCCGAATTTATACGTGACCTGCCCCAGGTAGCCGCTCGAGGTGCGCGTCTGGCCCGGGGTTGGGCCCCCGTCGAAAGCTCCCCCATCGAACAGTGCGGTCGAGCCGAGACCCTTGGCGTGGTAGTAGTACCCGATGACCTCCAGGTCCTGCAGATCGAACTTCGCGAAGAGATCCGCGCCCGAGCCGGTGTAGCTGTACGAAGTGGCCGTGGGAGTTGTGGCGGCCAGGTAATCCTGCTGCTGCGTAAGGGCCGCAGCCGACAGGTATAGCTTGGTGCCCTCGGCAATCGGCAGCGTGAAGCTGATCTTGGCGTGCACTCCCGGCGCCTTCTTCGGTTGCACCGCACCGGCATCGCTGAGCGAATTGAGCGGATCGAAGATGCCGACGGTCAGCGCGAAGCCGGAAATATCAGGCGTCGTGTAGTCGATCTGCGCCAGCCAGTCGGTGTAGATGTAGCCGAAGCCGATCCCACCGAGTGTGGTGTTGGAAGGCGCGGGCGATGCGGCCGAGCCGGGCGCGCCGACCCCGGGCAGTGTCATGTCATTGAGAATCACGTCCGCACCGAACAGCCCGATGTTGCGGCCGAGGGTGAAGGTCCCCATGTCCTTGTTGCCGAAGGTCATGTAGACCTGGCGGATATCAAGGCCGGTGGTCCCGAGCGCGGTGTTGGTCGAGCCGTTGCTTTCGCTCGCCTGCAGGTTGGGACTGCCGCCGTCGTTGGTGGCGATACCCGGATAGAGGCCGAGGTGCGCCGCCAGGTCGATGCCGTCCTGCGTGGTGGCAACCCCGAACGAGAAGGCCGCGGGCAGCAGACCGTTGCCGACGTTGGATACGTTGGTGCTGCCGCCCGGCGAGCCCACACAGGTCAGACCACCGCCGATGCCGGCCGCCTGGCTTGGGTTTTCGCAGCTGGAATAGATGTAGTCGACATTGATCTCGCCGTCGAAGGAAAAAGTCCACGACCCGTCCGCGGTCTTCAGGTCCACGGCTCCGGCCGGCAGCGCGAGGGCCGCAAGGCATGCCCCGGCTAGCGCGGTGCCCAGGATCCGTCGAGTCAAGAAAGTGCTCTTCATTGCATTACTCCCCACAGGTTGTCCCTCGTGATACGGCAGTGCGCGGCAGCGCAGCCACTGGGGCTGCGATAGCAAGGCACGTGCCACCGTGCGTTGTAACAGTGCAACAGCCAGTGTACATCAGGAACAACGAGTTATGCCGGGACTTCTGCGGGTGAAAAGGCCAACTTGTCAGAAAGGCTACAGTGTGACGGGCTCAGTGTTGCGAAAATGTCCCACTGCGGCAAGCGCGGTTGCTGCGCCGCCGGCCGCAGCGTCAGCTGCTGCGCCGCAGCCATCGCGCCGCGAGCGGCGGCACCAGCACCAGGCTCACGAAGGTCGAGGAGACGAGGCCGCCGAGGATCACGACCGCCATCGGGCCCTCGATCTCGTGGCCGGGCGCGCGGCTTTGCAATGCCACCGGCAGCAGCGCGAGCGCAGTGAGCAAAGCGGTGAGCAGCACGGGGGTGAGCCGCTCCTCTGCACCGCGCAGCGCCGTCGCCACTCCCCATGGCGCGCCCTCGACGTTCACCAGGTGCTCGTAATGCGAGATCAACAGGATCGTGTTGCGCGCGGCCATACCGAACAGCGCCACGAAGCCGACCATCGCTCCAAGCGACAGCGTCCCGCCGGCCAGCGCCACGGCGGCGACACCGCCGATCAGCGTGCTCGGCAGCGCCGCAAGCACCAGCAGCACGTGGCGGCTGTGACCGAAGGCGAGCGCGAGCAGCAGCACGATCAGCACGAGCGCGGCGGCCGAATGCCACAGCAGGTCGCGCGCCGCCGCCGCCTGCGCCGGCGCGGTGCCGCCGTAGCGCAGGTACACGTTCGGCGGGAGCTTCACGTGCGCGGCGATCGCCTGCTGCGCGGCGCGGGCGAAGCCCGCCTGGTCGGAGGTGGTGGGACTGGCGATCACGACCTGGCGGCGCAGCCCGTCCTGGTGCTCGATGAGACTGCGTGCCGACACCAAGGTGAGCGTGGCCACTTCCGCCAGCGGCACCATGAGGCCGTCGCGGCCGCGCACGCGCAGCTCGCCCACATCCTGCGGGCTCGCGCCGGCGGCGGCGATGCGCACCACGACCGGCACGCTGCGGTCGGACTCATAGAGCTGCGCCACCTCGCTGCCGTGGTAGGCGGCGTTCAGCACGCCGAGCACGTCGGCGGCCTCCAGTCCGTAGAGGCTGAGCTGCCCGGGCCGCAAGCGCACCTGCAGCTCGGGCTGGCGCGGCGGCACCTCGAGGCGCACGGTGCCGCTCTCTCGCCACTGGCGCAGCAGCGTCGCGATCTCGCCCGCCACCTCGTCGTCGCGGTCGAGGTCCGGACCGAAGACGCTGACGAAGAACGGCGCCACTTCCCCTGAAAGGGTTTCGCCGATGCGCTCGGCGAGCACCGAGTAGATCTCGACCAGCTGGTTCGGGAACTGATCGAACACCGCGCGCACCCGCGACTCGAGCTGCTCGATCGTGACGCCGTGCGCCGGATCCAGCTGGATCTCAAACTCGCTCTTGTTCGGGGCATCCGGATCCTGGCCGTTCTCTGCGCGGCCGATCTGCTCGGCGACGCTCCTCACCCCGGGAATCGCCGCGAGCCGCGCGGTGATGCGCTGCCCGACGCGCGAGGTCTCCTGCAGCGAGATGCCGGGCCGTAACGCGGCGTGCGCGATCAGGTAGTTCTCGCGGAAGTCCGGCAGCAGCCGTGCCCCGAGCAGCGGCAGCAGCGCGAGCCCCGCAGCACCGCTCAGCAGGATCGCCGCCAGCACCAGCGGCGCGCGCGGCGCCAGCCGCTCGATGGCGCTGCGCTGCCAGCGCTTCCCCTGCCGCAGCCACGCCGGCTCCGCGTGCGGCACGTAGCCACGCATCAGCAGCGCGCACAGCGCCGGGGTGGCGCTCATCGCCACCAGCAGCGACAGGCCGACCGCCAGCAGGAAGGCGGTCGCCAGCGGCCGGAAGAAGGCTCCGTGCAACCCCGACAGCATGAGGATCGGCAGGAAGGCGACCGCCACCGCGGCGGTAGCGAAGAACACCGGTCGGCGCACCTCGAGCGAGGCATCCAGCAGCAGCGGCCCGAGCGGCGCCTGCGCGCCGGCCGCGCGCCGTCGCCGGGTGATGTTCTCGACGTCGATGACCGCATCGTCGACCACCACCCCGAGTGCGACCACGAGTCCGCCGAGGCTCATGGTGTTCAGCGACCACCCGCCGAGGCTCAGGATCCATACCGTGGCGAGCAGCGACACCGGGATGGCGCCGAAGGAGATGAGCGCGCCGCGCCAGTCGCGCAGCGTGAGCAGCAGCAGCACTACCACCAGCAGCGCGCCGATCGCTAACGAGTTGCGCAGCTTGCCGATCGCGCTCTCGATGAAACTCGCCGGGCGCAGCAGCGCCGGATGGTATTGCACGCCGCGCTGCGCCAGTGCCGGCACCAGCGCCTGCAGCCGCTGCTCCAGCTCGCGGGTGACGTCGAGCGTGTTGGCGCCGTACTGCGTCGAAGTCTCCACCAGGATGCCGGGGTGTGCACCGATGATCGCGTCGCCGAAGCGCGGTGCAGCGCCGTCGCGCACCTGCGCCACGTCGGCGAGGCGGATGGGGACGCCGCCGCGGCTGGCGAGCACCGTCTGCCCGAGCTCCTCGGGCGAAGTTCCCGGCGGCTGCGCCTGCAGCACGATGCGCTGCGTGGCGGACTCGAGGTAGCCGCCGCCGCTCATGTGCGTGCCGCGGCGCGCCGCCTCGAACACATCCTCGAGGCCGACACCGAGCGCGGCGAGCTTCAGCGGGTCGACCAGCAGCTGCCGCTCGCGCGAATCGCCGCCGAAGATCTGCGCCTGCGCGACCCCGGGCACGCCGAGGATCTGCGGCTTCAAGGTCCAGCGGACCAGGTCGCGCAGCTCGAGCGGCGAGAGGCGCTCGCTGGTGAAACCGAAGTGCAGCAGGTACTCCATCGAGGAGCTCAGCGGCGAGAGCAGCGGCGGACCGACGCCTGCGGGCAGCAGCGCGGCCGCATCGGCGAGGCGCTCGGTGATCACCTGCCGCTGCAGATAAGGGTCGCTGTCGCGGCCGAACACCACCTGGATGGCCGCCAGGCCCTGGCTCGACGTCGAGCGCACCGCCTCGACGTTCTCCGCGCCGGACAGCAGATCCTCGAGCGGCCGCGTCACCAGCGATTCGACCTGGGTCGCGTCCAGTCCCGGCGCCTCGGCCTGCACCAGCACGTGCGGCGGGGCGAAATCGGGAAACACATCGAGCCGCGCCGTGAGCAGCGCGCCGACCCCGAGCAGCGCGATGAGCAGCGACAGTGCGGTCACGATGCGCGGATTGGCGAGCGAGCCGCGAACGATGGTGGCGAGCATGGGCGCTAGTCGTGTTCCTCTTCGGCGGCCGAGAAGCTGCTGATACCCTGCAGCGACCACAACACGCCGGCGCCCTGCACGACGACCTGGTCATCGTTCGCCAGGCCCTCGACCAGCCACGCGCCGCCCACGCGCGCGAGCGGTTTCACCGCCGCCGCGGCGTAACTGAAGGTGCCCGCCCCGGCCGCGTTCACCCGCCGATAGACGTACGCGCCCTCGGCGGCGTAGAGCAGCGCCGCGGCCGGCACCAGCAGTCCGGTGGCAGCAGCGCCCTGCAGCCGCACGGGCACGCGCGCGCCGGGACCTAAGCCCTGAGGCGCACGCTCGAGTTGCAACAGCCAGCCGGCGCTTTGCGTCTGCGCGTCGATGCGCGGCAGTGCGCCGAGCACGCGCGCGGCGACCTGCGTGCCGTCGACCTCCACCAGCGCGCGCGCTGCGATCGCACTGCCGAACGCATGCCCGGGCGCGTCGGCACGCAGCAGCAGTTGCCGACCGTCGGTCAGGGCGCTGAGCAGCGTGTCGCGCGCCGCAGGGCTCAAGGCGGCGAGCGGACCCCACTGCAGCCGGAATGTGAGCTCCGCGGCTCGCGCCTGCGCGGCGCTCTCGGCGGACTGGGCCTGCGCCGCCTGCCACGCCTTGAGCGACGCCTGCTGATCCTCGCGGTACAGATGCTCGAGGCGCGCCGCGTCGGCGCCCGCGGCCGCGGCGGCCGCGCGGGTACTGTCGACGCGGCCGAGGTCGCTCACCAGCGTCAGCGGATCGAGGACCGTGCCGAACGCCTCGATCTGCTCAGGCGCGCGCAGCGGCAGCGGACGCTCGATGCGAATGCCGACGGCCTCCTGCTGCGCGAGTGTGAGTGACAGCGGACCGGCCGGTGCGGCGGCCGGCGGCGGCGTGTCGTCGGTGTCGGCGAACGCGGCAGCGGCCGCCAGCGCGAGCAGCACGCACAGCGAGCGGCCCAGACCGATCACGATGACGGCTCGGACGGCGCCGGCCATACACCCTCATCGCCCTGCAACGGCCGCCGGTAGGCGTCCTCCAGCGAACCGAACACCAGCTGCGCGTCGTAGGCTGCCTGCAGCACCGCGAGCTGCGCCTCGGTGAGCGCGATCTGCGCGCCGAGCGCGGCGCTGCGATCGCCGGCGCCCGCCTCGAGTGCGCGCTGCTGCGATTGCTGCTGCCGCGCGGCAAGCGCGGCGAGGCTCGCGCTGTCGGCCCAGGCCTGCCGGGCCGCCGGCCAGGCGCTTTCCGCGCGCTCGATCTCGGCGAAGATCCCGGCCTGCACCACCTTCAGGTGCTCGCCGGCCACGGCACGCCGTGCGAGCGCCTCGCCGATCTCGCCCTGGTGCTGGTTGAAGAGCGGCAGCTCGAAGGACACCCCGACCGCGCTCTCTTGCGAGATGCTGGTGAGCGCCGGCTCGCGCAGCCCGTCGCCGCCCCAGGCGTAAGCGGGGGTGACGTGCAGCTGCGGCCAGCGCCGCGCGACTTCGCTGCGCAGGGCGAGCTCGGCGAGATCGTAGCTGCGCAGCGCTTGCACGATCTGCGGCCGTCCGATGAGTGCCGCGGTACGCCAGCGCTCGGGGGTCGTGGCGCTCAATGTGGCGATGGCGGCCCACTCCTGCCAGCGCACCGGCGTCTCGGCGAGCGCCGCCGCCGGGACGCCGACCGCGGCGGCGAGGCGCACGCGCGCGTCGGCGGCGCGCGCCTGCGATTGCTGCAGGCGCTGCCGCGCGTGCTGCAGCTCGAGCTCATCGCCGAGCAGCTGCGGGCGCGCGATGTCCCCGAGCGCGAGCCGACGCCGCTCGCCCTCGAGCAGCGACTGGCGCTCGCCGACCAGCGTGGCGAGCAGCGCCTGCTCGTCGTGCGCCGCGGCCGCATCGAGCAGCGCCAGGCGCAGCGTCGCGCGTACCTGCCAGAGCGTCTCGCTGAGATCGGACTGCGCCAGCGCGCTCTCGAGCGCCGCGCGCTGCCGCGCACGCGCACGCGCGCCGGGCTCACGCAGCAGGAAATCGAGCGACACGCCGTACAGCCACGCGCCGCTGGTCGCCGCGCTCTTCAGGTAGTCGGCGAACAGCTGCATGCCGGGATTGGGCCGCTGCGCGGCGGTGCGCTCCGCGGCCGCCGCCGCCAGCACCTCGGCACGCTGCTCGGCGAGTCGTGGGTTGAGCTGCAGTGCGGCGGCCAGCCATTGCGCGAGATCCCAGCCGCTCGCGGCCGCGGCCGGCCCGGGGACGGTGGCCTCGAGGCGGCGCGCGTTGAACTCCGCCAGCGTGGCCGCCGGCTCGAGCGGCGCGGGCGGTGGTGCGGCGGCGCAGGCACATAGCAGCGCCGCGAGCACCAGGCACGCGGCGCGCGCAGGCGCGAGCGGCCTAGCTGCGCAGCGCGGCTGTGAGCGCGTCGGCATGAAAGCGCAGGTGATCCTCGACGAAGCTGGCGATGAAGTAGTAATCGTGACCGTAGCCCTCGTGGCGGCGCAATTGCAGCGGTTGGCCGGCGCTGACGCAGGCCTGCTCCAGCAGCTCCGGCAACAGCTGACCTTGCGGCAGGAACTTGTCGGCCAGCCCCTGGTCGACCAGCAGCTGCGCAAACAGCGGCGTGCGGCGTGCGCTGATCAGCTCCACCGCGTCGTAGCTCGCCCAGGCGGCCGGGTCCTCGCCGAGATAGCGCGGCAGCGCCTTGCGGCCCCACGGGCAGCGGGTCGGCGAGCAGATCGGTGCGAAGGCGGAGACCGAGCGGTAGATGTCCGGATTTCTGAACGCCAGCACCAGCGCGCCGTGCCCGCCCATCGAGTGGCCGAAGATTCCCAGCTGACGGGCATTGCCCGGGAAGCGGCCGAGCACCGTCTCACGCAGCTCCTTGAGCACGTAGTCGTACATGCGGAAGTAGCGCGACCAGGGCGGCTGGGTCGCATTCAGGTAGAAGCCCGCGCCGGCGCCGAACTCCCAGTCGTCGGCCTCGCCGGCAATGCCGGTGTTGCGCGGGCTGGTGTCGCAGCTGACCAGCATCAGGCCGAGCTGCGCGGCGATGCGCTGCGCGCCCGCCTTGATCGCGAAGGTCTCCTCGGTGCAGGTGAGGCCGGCGAGATAGAACACCACCGGCACCGCAGCGCGCTGCGCCTGTGGCGGCTGGTAGACGGCGAAGCGCATCGGCGTGCCGGTTACCTGCGAGTCGTGGCGGTAGAAGCCCTGCAGGCCGTCGAAACTCTTATGCTCGCTGATCGTTTCGAGTGTCATGTCCTTCCCCGTCGGTTCCGCCGCACCTGCGCTACGCATTATGAATCCGAACGGGCGCCGCGGTCCTGCGCTCACTTGCGCCGCGCACGCCGCAGCTCATGTCACGGCTGGCTCAGGCGTGCCACATTGGACACACCGCGCTGCGCGGCTGTGACAGCGCGCCGCTTGGCGGGGTATATTTTTTGCGCGCCGATGGTGAGCGCAGCGCCGCTCGCGCCTGGCGGTGCGCTCGCCGTCGGTCTGCGACGACGATGGCCGGGCACGGCCGCCATCCCCCTGGCGGCCGTGCCCGGGGAACCTCGCACTTGCGAACGCGCGACCGCCGACGGAGCGCCTACTCGGCCGACTGCGACACCTTGCCGAAGCGGTAGTTCACGCGGATGCCGAACACGCGCGGCTCGTTGGTGGTCTCCCGCAGGTCGTAATTACCGGTATTACTGTAGACGATCGCGTTCTTGTCGGTGAGATTGGTGATGTAGAACTCCGCCAGCCACCTCTCATTCGGCGGATTCAATCCCAGGCGCAGGTTCATGAGCGTGTAAGACGGCTGCAGGATGCGCGGCAACCCGGTGTTCGGGTCATTGGGATTCAGGCCGTTGTACATGTCGCCCTTGTGGGCCATGTCGAACTGCAGGTAGCCACGCAGGTTCTGCTGCAGCGGGTGCTCGTAGCGCGCATTCCAGCTCCAGCTGAAGTACGGCGCGAACGGCAGACGTTCACCGACGTAGTTCTGGTAGGCGGGGGTGACCGTGGAGGTCACGCTCGCCTGGGTGTAGTCGACGGAGGCCTGCAGTGTCAGGTCGTCGGTGATGCGGTAGTCGATGTTCGATTCCGCCCCGTAGATGCGCGCCTGGCCCACGTTGATGTTGTAGCTCGAGGAGGGACAAACCAGCGCGTTATAGATCAGCGCCTGCAGGTCCTTCCAGTCCATGTAATAAGCCGCGCCGTTCCACAGCAGCCGATTTTCCAGGCTGGTGGTCTTCCAGCCGATCTCGTAGTTGTTGAGCGTGTCCGGGTTGTAGAGTTGCGGCACGCCGGAGGCGTAGCAACCATCGGGTCCGGAGGGCAGTCCGGAGTTCGAGCCTCCGGGGCGGAAGCCCTGGGCCCAGTCGGCGTACATCATGACGTGATCGGTGAAGCGGTAGCTGACACCTGCCTTGCCATCCACCTTGTGCGAACTGCTGGTGAAATAGCTCGGAGTGTTGGGGGCATAAGCGAAGCCCAGAATCGGCGTGTCGTACGCTTCGCTGTCGTGAAAATGCACCACGCCCGCTTCGACGTTGAGCTTGTCGGTGACATCGAAATTGATGTTCGCGAACTCCGTGGTCTGCAGGATCCAGGAGGTCTCGGTGTACGTGTACCAGACTCCGGGCGGGAGCGTCGGCTGGGTCAGGTAGTAAGACGCGAGCGTCTTCTGGAACGCCGCACCCTGGTACTGAAGTCCCGGCATGTAATAGGTGTTGTTGTAGTTGTGGTCAGTAGTCCGCTCCCAGTAGAGCCCTGCCAGCCAGTGCCAGCGGCCTCCGGCCTTGGAGGACAGCCGCAGCTCGTTCGACCAGCGTTGCGGGTCGATGTTGTAGGAGTAGTACTGCAACGCCGGCTTACATCCCGTGTAGGGGCCGGTGCCGTAGTAGGGATCGTTAAGGCAGGTGTAGCCCTCCTGGGTCCCGGGGAAGCCCCCGCCGGGGGCACCCTCGTTGAAGTTCTGCTCATACTGCGAGTATTCGTCCCACTGCCGCCGCTCCTGGTTCCAGTAAGTGCCGGCGTACACCAGATCGCCGATGCCCACATCGCCGTCCACGTGAAAATCGACCATGTTCGACTCGAATAGATTGCTCTCCGGACCAAAGCGCTCGACCGTGCGCGGCGCCAACGTCGGGTCCTCGTCCCACGCGCCGTTGGTGTGCTGGCGCTGGAAGGCGTAGGTGAGCAGTGCACTCCAGCCCTCGCTGAACACCGCCTTGAGCGCCGCGCGGCCGCCTTCGATGTTCTCGCGGTTGTAGTCGTTGCCGGCCCACTCGGCGTTGTTCGAGACTGCACCGTTGACCCAGGTGCGGGTCACCAGCGCGTTGTCGATGAATCCGCCGTTATCGACGCTGAAGACGGACGCCCGAAAGCCGAGAATCCCCGGGATGGCGGGGATGTTGACGAAGCCCTCATAGGTCTGGTTGTTCTGGCCGCCGTGGATCTTGCCGCCGTCGAGGTCGACGCCGGCACTGAAGTCCTTCACGTCGGGCTTGTTGGTGATGTAACGGATCGCGCCCGACATGGCACCGGCACCGTACGTGGTGCCCTGCGGGCCGTTCAAGATCTCGATACGCTCGATGTCGTAGAGGTGCAGGTCCGGCTGGGCCCCGCCGTAGCTCATCGACATATCGTCGACGAAGAAGCCGGTGGAAGAGGTGTTCGCGTAGTTGGGGTTGCTGCCGTCGGACACGCCGCGCATGACGAACAGCTGGGTTCCGGGGCCGGTGCTGATATACGAGATGGACGGCACCTTCTGCAGGTAGTCGTCCATATTGGTGATGGCGAGGTTAGACAGGTCCTTCTGGGTGTAGACGTCGATGCTGATGGGAACGGTCTGCAGGTTCTCTTCGACCTTGCGCGCCGTGACCACGACCTCCTGCAGGCCACCGCCGGAGGCGGGAGAGGCCTCTGCCGCCGGGTCCGCGAGCGCGGGCGCAGGCGGCAGCACGACGCTGGCCAGCGCGGTGGCGACTGCCAGACCAATCGTCGAGCCACGCGGCACTCTCGCGAACGCCCGGGGAACGCCATGGGCCGCAGACTTACGGCTACGTGAACGCATCAGAGAAACCCCCGCGCGGATGATTTTGCCACCTCGCGCATCCTTAGCCCGGATCGAGCCACAGACCCCAGCGCGATCATCCTTTGAGCCGGGGCTCTTAGTCAACGATCGTTCAACAAGGATTGAGGCCGCTGCGGGGGGCGGCAGTCTCAGCCGAAGCGCTCCAGGCAGTCGCCGAGCGCACGTCGCAGGGGTTCAAGCTCGGCTTCGAAGTGTCGCCAGTAGTCCACCCCGGAGGTGTAAAGGGGCTGGCGCACCTGTTCGGCGCTCGCGGTGCGCACCGCACGGCGCGTCTCGTGGAATTTCAGGCACGCCGGTTCAAATTCGAGCCCGCAGTGCTCGAGCAGGCGGCGGATGTGCACTTGCGGCTCGCGCACCAGCTCCTCGTACTGCACGTGCAGCACGCGCCCCGGGAGCACGGCGTCCCAGTGGTCCATCAGCGACAGATACGCGCGGTAATAGCGGCCCAGGTCCTCGAGGTCGTAGCTGAAGGTCTGCCCCTCGGCGAAGTGCTGCTTGAAGGTGCTGAAGCACGCATCCAGCGGATGGCGGCGCGCGTCGATGAGGATCGCCCGTGGCAGGATGGCGTGAATGAGTCCGATGTGACTGAAATTATTGGGCAGCTTGTCGGTGAAGTGGTCACGCCCCGAGCGCAGCAGCGGCGCCGTCTCCTCGAGGTAGCGCCGCCCGAGCGCGCTCAACTGCGCCGGCGTGGCCGCAGCCACGGTCTCGGGATACCCGTCGCGTGTGGCAGCCAGGTCGTCGAACTGCGCGACGATATTGAGGATATTCGGCAGCTCCATGGTGCCTTCGACCCGCGAGTGGCTGGCGAGGATCTGCTCGATGAGCGTCGAGCCCGAGCGCGGCAGCCCGACGATGAAGATCGGGGCGGGGCTCGGGTTGCCGCTGCCCGCGCGCTCGGCAAAGAATGCCGCATCGAAGAATGCACGGATGCGCTCGCTGCGGCGCTCGAACTTCCCCGCATCGAACGGCGCATCGAGACGGCGCAACGCGTTGCCCTGGGCGTAGTGGGCAAACGCGCGCGCGTACTCCTGCCGCTGCTCGAAGGCCCTGCCGAGCGCAAAATGCAGCTGCGCCTCATTCGAGCGCTGGCGCTTGTCGCTGGCGAGCAGCTGCTGCATGGCCGCGATCTCCTCGTCGCTGAAGGTGTAGTTCTTCAGGTCGGCGAGACTCCAGTAGGCCTCGGCAATGCCCGGATCCATCTGCAGCGCCGCCTTGTAGGAGGCCTCGCTCTCGCCGCGCCGGCCGAGCGTTTTCTGCACGTGTCCGGCCGACACGCGCAGCCCCACCTCGTCGGGCTTGAGATCCGCGGCCCGCTCATAGGCTCGCAGCGCCTCCTCCTGGCGCATGAGCCGCGTCGCTACGGCGGCGACCGTGACCCAGGTCTGCGGGCTGCCGGGCTCGATCCTCTCCAGATGACGCGCGGCAACTTCCGCCTCCTGCAGGCGCCCGAGCCGTATCAGTGCGGTGCCGAGTCCGCGGTACGCGAGCGGGACATAGGCGGACTGCTTGAGCGCATGACGCAGCAACCGCTCGGTATCGTCGGCTCGGTCGGCGGCGAGCGACAGCGCCGCCAGCCCGCACAGCGCTGCGACGTGACTCGGATCCTCCTGCAGAATCGCCCGGAACAACGTTTCCGCTTTCCTGCGTTCGTCGGCGACCAGCGCCGCGGTGGCCGCTTCGATCTGCGCGCGGTACGGATCGGTGAGCCGTGCACGCTCGAACGCCACGGCTGCCTCACGGCACTGATCGAGGTCGACCAGTACGTCGCCGTACGCCAGCCACGCGCGGTGATGATGCGGCATCGTCTCCAGCACGCGCCGCACTTCCTCGCGCGCCTGCGCCGCGCGGCCGGCGCGGCGGTAGGCACGCGCCAGATCCACCCGCGCGGCGGCGAATTCGGGGGCACGTGCCAGCGCGCTCTCCAGGCAGGCGAGGCTCTCGGCCACCTTGTCCTGATCCAGCAGCGCCACGCCGAGGAGCCACTGGCAATTCACTTCCCCGGGGTACTGCGCCTCGAGCGCACGCAGCAGTCGTTCCGCGGTCGCCGCCCGGCCGGCACGCAGCGCCGCGTGTGCGCGGCGGCGGCCCTCTTCGAAACTGCGCGGCTGCGGCGTGTTCATGCAGCTAGTCTGCCGCGGCACGGGACCTCAGGCTACACTCGCGCGCTGCCGTGCCGGCAGCAACCCGCGAGATCCCGTGCGCCACACACGCCTCGTTCCCTGCGCTCTTGCCCTGCTCCTGTACCTGGCGCCCGCTGCGTGGGCCGGACGTGCCCTCACGCCTGAGGACTGGTACCGCTTCAAGGCTGTCTCCGATCTCACGATGGCGCCCGACGGGATGGCGGTCGCATACCTGGTGAAGAGTTACGACCAGGCATCCGACCAGAGCCGCAGCGCGCTGTGGCTGGCGGACTGGGCGGGCAAGGGCAGCGTCGAGCTTACCCGCGGTGAGAGCGTCAGCGAGCCACGCTTCAGCCCCGACGGCCGCTACATCAGCTTCCTTTCGGCGCGGCCGGCGGACGCCGCGACGCAGCTGTACCTCCTCGACCGCCGTGGCGGCGAGCCGCAGCAGCTCACGCACGTGAACGGCGAGATCGCGAGCTACCAGTGGGCGCCGGACGGCCGGCGGCTCGTGCTGGTCATGCACGGCGGCGACGGCGATGCCGAGGGAGCCCACGCCAACGATGAGGTTCACAGCGGTGATGCGCCCAGGCCGCTGGTGATCGACGCTTTCCATTTCAAGCAGGACAAGGACGGCTATCTCACCGCGGCGACTCGCTCGCATCTGTGTCTGCTCGAGGTCTCAGGCGGCACCTGCCGGGCGGTGGCGGTGGATGCGCAGCGCGCGGATTCTGCGCCGGTTTTCTCCCCCGACGGCACGCAGATCGCCTTCGTCGGCAACCGCGACGACAACGCGCGCGAGCTGGCCGTCGACGAGCTGTGGCTCACCGCGGCGGAGCCGGGCGCGCAGCCGCGCCGGCTGCTCACCACCTGGTCGCCCAACCACCAGCGCCTCGAGTGGAGTCCCGACGGCGCGCACATCGCATTCCTCGAGGGCGATGAGCCGCGCTACAACGCCTACATGATGGATCGCCTCGCGCTGCTCGAGGTGCGCTCGGGGAGCGTGCGCGAGCTGACCAGCAGCCTGGATCGCGCGGTCGTGTCGCCGACCTTCACCGCGGACGGTAGGGCGATCGAATTCGCCGTCGAGGACGACGGCTACCAGTACGCGGCGCGCCTCACGCTCGATGGCGGCGCGATCACGCGTCTCGCCGGCCCGATCGTGGTGGAGGAACTCGCCGCGGCGGCCGGACATACCGCGGTGCTGTCCTCCTCCGATCACGCCCCGGTGGAGGTGTATGCGCTCGAGGAAGGCCGGTTGCGACCGCTGAGCGCCCACAACCAGCCGCTGTTCGCCGAGCTCACGCTCGGCAGCGTCGAGGACATCACCTTCAAGAGCCGCGACGGCACGGTCATCCACGGCCAGCAGGTCGTGCCGCCGGATTTCGTGCGCGGCAGGCGCTATCCCACGATCGTGTGGATCCACGGCGGACCGAACGGCCAGGACGATCACTCCCTCGAGCTCGAAGGCTACGGACCGCCGCTCGAGCGGCAGCTGTTCGCCACCCATGGCTACGTGGTGTTGGCGATCAATTATCGCGGCGGCAGCGGCCGCGGCGCGCAGTTTGCCCGCAGCATCGTCGGCGACTGGGGGCACAAGGAGGTCGAGGATCTGCTGGCGGGCGTCGACTACGCGATCGCGGCCGGCATGGCCGATCCGGCGCGGCTCGGCGTCGGCGGCTGGAGCTACGGCGGCCTGCTCACCGACTACACGATCGCGAGCGACCCGCGCTTCAAGGCGGCCATCGCCGGCGCCGGCAGCGGCAACCAGCTCTCGACCTACGGCACCGATGAGTACGTGCTCGAGTACAACGCAGAGCTCGGGCCGCCGTGGCGCACCACCGCCGCTTGGCTCAAGGTCTCCTACCCGTTCTTCCACGCCGACCGTATCCGCACGCCCACGCTGTTCTTAGGCGGCGACCGCGACTTCAACGTGCCGATCGCCGGCGGCGAGCAGATGTACCAGGCACTGCGCACCCTCGGCATCCCGACGCAGCTGATCGTGTATCCCGGCGAGTATCACGTGCTCACCCGCCCGAGCTTCCTGGTGGATCGCTCGCGCCGCTATCTGGAGTGGATGGACCGGTACCTGCGCAGCCAGGCGGCGCCCGTCGCCGCACTCACTCCAGATGCTCATAGATCGCGCGCGCATCCTTGAGCTGCTGCAGCACCGCCGCCTTCTCCGCCGCCGAGTCCCACTCGGGCCACGCATCGGTGCTCGACAGCAGCCGGTCGATCCACGCCGCGAAATAGCGCGCGTCCTCGGGTGAGCGCGGCGCCGCACCGCGCAGCGACACGTAGATCGGGCTGGTCGTCGCGTAGATGAAGTTATCCAGGATCGGGTACTCGGCGTGCGCCGTGAAGGCCCGCAGCACACACCAGCCGCTGTGATCGAGCGGCACGCTGCCGCTCGCGGTGAGCGCGGTGCGCTCGCCGCGCAGCGGGAGCTCCGCGGCGATGTGCCCGTCGCACACCACCTGCGCGTGATCGAGCGGCACGATGGAGCGCAGCTGCGCGCTGAAGGCGACTTTCTGGGCCTGCCCGAGCTGCACGGTGGCCCCGATCGGCTGCCCGGCGAGCGAAAAATTCAGCAGCGGTCCGTTGGTGGCGAAAGTGCGCCCGGCGCGCAGTGCCTTCAGCCACTCGTCGTGATCGATCGGGCCGTCGTGCACGGCCGCGTACACGCGGTTCAGACCCACCGGCCCGCGCAGGATCGCATAGTTGGCCATGGCGTCAGTGCCTGCGGCTGCGGGGATCCTGAAGCCGAGGTTGAGGAGCCGATACCACACACCGGCGGTTGCCTGGTGATCGGCGAACGAGACGATCTCCATGTAGTCGACTTTTCCCAGGGCGACATCCACCGGCAGCTCGTCCGCGTCGGTGTGCGCGGGGTGGGTGAAGGGCTGTGGCTCCTCCTCGAACGGGTGCACGTAGCCGATCACCGCCCCCTGCGCATGTCCCAGGTCGGCGACATCCGCGTTGGTGGGAAACAGGCTGGCCGCCGCCGTGTTGAGGTAGCCGGCGTAGCCGGGCAGCAGCACGCCGCCGCGGATCGCGAGCACGCCGAGGTGACCCCAGTAGCTGGTGTGGAATTCCTGGCCGTGGACGATGAGCGTCTGCGGCTGCGAAGCGGGGTCGACGCCGCGGCCGCTGTAGATGATGTCAGGGAAGCGCTGATCCTTGTTGACGATCAGGCTCTCGATGATGTTGACGTCCTCCGCCTGCGCCTGGAACACCAGGTGCGCGGGCGTGTTGCGGTAGTGGCCGCCGTAATTCATGTGCACGTGCACGTCGGCGCTCACCCAGCGCTCGCCCGGGGTGGTGAGCCAGGGATTGGCGGGCACGCTGAACGCCGCCTCGGTCGTCGCCCCGGCGGCGACCTCGATGCTGCGCCGCTGCGGCGTGCGCTCGAGTCCCTTCATCACCTCGACGCTCACCCTGCCGGCCGGCACCTCGATCTGCTCATCGCCGCTGGTGTGGAAGTAGCGTGCCTCGAACGGATGCTCGCCGCGATCGAACAGCGCCTCATGCAGCCACGCGCCCGGCGGCGCCGCGGCGCGGCCGGCGGCGTCCGTCACCACCGCGCGCGCCGGCGTCGGCAGGCCGCGCTCGTCGCGTACCACCAGGTGCACCGTGCCGGCGGGACGCAGCGGCTGGCGCTGCCCGAGCTCGAGCGCGCGCGCCGGCCCGCCCGGCACGGCCAGCAGCTCGATGCCGGTGCCGCCGCCGCGATTGGAGATGAAGGCCAGCTGGCGTCCGTCCGGCGACCAGCGCGGGCCGGTGTCGTCCCAGTCGCCGAAGGTGAGCTGGAACGCATCGCCGCCGTCGGCGGGCAGCAGCCACAGTTGCAACCATTGGCGCCCGAGATAGGAGCTGTAAACCATGCGCCGCCCGTCGGGTGACATTTCCGGGCGCGCTTGCCAGTTGGTCTCCTCGTAGTGCAGCTCCACCGCCGGAGCGTTAGGCTCGAGCGGCAGGCGCCAGAAGCCGCCGGTGCCGTGCAGGTGACCCCGGTTCGACACGTAGAGCACCGCGCGCCCGTCGCGTGTCCAGCTCGGATTGATCTCCACGTCCGTCGGGCCGTAGTAGTAGCGCGGCACGGCACTGGTGGTCTCGCCGGTGAGCCGCCGCGCCCCGCTCAGGCGCCCGTCGTGGAAATCCGCGACGAACACGTGGAAGTGGCGGTGATAGACGCTCGAGACGTACACCAGCTGCTGACCATCGGGCGACCAGCGCGGCTCGAGATCGACCGCGCCGTCGTGGGTGAGCTGCGAGGTGCGCCCCCCGGGCACGTCGAGCAACCACAGCTCGGTCGACCCGCCGGCCGCCGCGGACGTGTAGACGATGAAGCGCCCGTCCGGCGACCAGTCCGGCTGGTAGTCGTAGCCCGGGCCGTCGGTGAGCTGCACGGCGAGCGTCGCGTCGATCCTCTGACGCCACAGTGACCCGGCCATCGAGTACACCAGCTCGCGCGAGTCGGGCGACCAGGCGAGGCTCGCAGGTCCGGCGGTGAGCTGCGGCAGGTACATCTCGCTGTAGTAGTAGGCGTGCGGCTGGTCGATCGCCGGCGGCGTGGGCGGCGGTGGCGCGGCTGCCGCGGCGGACGCGGCGAGCAGCAGTGTCAGGCAGGGCGAACAGCGGGTCATCGACCCCCGTGGCTTGGTCACATCAACCCCCTGAACTCCAAAGGTCAGCTCATAACAGCGCGCTCACGCCGGCAGGCCTCGCCGGCAGGCTGCGCTCGATGTCGCGCGCCGCGGCGCGCAGCACCGGCAGTACGTTCTTGAGC
>Ga0209624_10000027_pt1 | contig 145446 bp, 100 predicted proteins | sample JacPinW_OM2H0_O1_FD_188565 | JGI IMG/M metagenome (GOLD analysis project Ga0209624, IMG submission 188565) | Forest soil microbial communities from Algoma, Ontario, Canada - Jack Pine, Ontario site 1_JW_OM2H0_O1 (SPAdes) (version 2) | ecosystem: Environmental > Terrestrial > Soil > Boreal... | reverse complement strand
CGCATCGTTTCAATAAGAATCGCGAGCTGCAGTTCACCGCGTGCAAGAATCCGAAATGCGTCGGTCGTTTCCGTCTCTTCGACGCGCAGCGAGACGTTCGTCAGCAATTCTTTCTGCAAGCGATCGCGCAAATCGCGCGACGTCACATATTGCCCCTCGCGCCCGGCGAACGGCGATGTGTTCACCGTAAACACCATTCCCAGCGTCGGCTCGTCAATGGTGAGCGGCTCGAGCGGCGCGGGATTCTCGACGTCAGTGATGCTTTCGCCGATCTGAATGCCTTCCACGCCCGCAATCGCGACAATGTCACCGGCCGTCACTTCCTCAGCCTCGTCGCGATCGAGCCCACGGAACGTAAACAACTTCGTGATCCGCGTCGGCTGAATTCTGCCGCCGATTTTCACGATGCCAACATCTGAGCCGCGCCGCAGCGTCCCATTGAACACGCGGGCGATCGCGATACGCCCGAGATAATCGCTGTAATCGAGATTCGTCACCTGAAGCTGCAGCGAAGCCTTCGGATCGCCCACCGGCGCAGGTATCGCCGATACGATCGTCTCAAACAGCGCTTCGAGGTTCGTCGCGGAATCGCCGATCTGGCGATGCGCCACGCCAGTCTTTGCATTCGTGTAGAGCACCGGAAAATCGAGCTGGTCTTCCGTAGCATCAAGATCGATAAACAAGTCGTAGATTTCGTCGAGGACGGCCACGGTCCGAGCGTCGGAGCGGTCAATCTTGTTGAGCACGACGATAGGCGGCAGCTTGGACGCCAGCGCCTTCTGCAGGACGTATCGCGTTTGCGGCAGCGGCCCTTCGCTCGCGTCCACGAGCAGCAGCACGCCATCCACCATGCGCAACGCGCGCTCCACTTCACCGCCGAAATCGCTGTGGCCCGGCGTATCCACGATATTGATTTTTGTCTCGTGAAAAAAGAGCGCCGTATTTTTGGCAAGGATCGTAATGCCGCGCTCGCGCTCGAGGTCGTTTGAATCCATCACGCGTTCGACCAACGCTTCATTTGCGCGGAAAATTCCGCTCTGGCGCAGCATGGCGTCCACAAGCGTGGTTTTTCCATGGTCCACGTGAGCAATAATCGCGATGTTTCGAATCGGTGGCGTCATATCGGCTGTCTGCGCAATTAAAAAATGGGCTGCAAACGTTCCTGCAACCCTTCCTCATTCCAAATTAAGCCAAGTGGACCAAACGGAGCCAAATGGAAGAATGGCGAGCGCAACGAACTCATTCTTATTCTAGCACGCGTCCACGGGAGTCCAATGCGAATGTGCTATCCTCGGACACTTTGGAGGCACATGGATGCGGCGCATCCCCGCGCTTTCGCTCTCGATGTTGTTTCTCGCCGCTATTGCTCAGTTTCCTTGGCTATCATTTGAAGCTCAGGGCCAAGCTCCGTCAGACGCATCGCTGAAATTCAACAAATTAGACACGATGATACCGATGCGCGATGGCGTGCGTCTTCACACCGAGATTTACACGCCGAAAGATGCGAAGGAACCTCTTCCGTTCCTTCTCGAACGTACGCCCTACGGTCTCAACGATGACGACAAAGGCTACTCGCGAATTATTTATGGCACGTACAGCGAGATGGTTCCTGACGGCTACATTTTCGTGTTTCAGGACATCCGAGGCAGGTTCGGTTCCGAAGGTCAGTTCGTGATGAACCGCGATGCCCGTGACAAAAACGACCCGAAATCGATTGACGAAGCCTCGGACGCCTACGACACGATTGACTGGCTCGTGAAAAATGTCCCGAACAACAACGGCCGCGCGGGCGTCGTCGGAATTTCCTATGGCGGCTGGCTCACGGCGATGACGCTCCTCGAACCGCATCCCGCGATGAAAGCTGTATCAGAGCAGGCGTCGCCCGCCGACATGTTTCTTGGCGACGATTTCCATCATAACGGCGCGTTCCGGTTGAGCTACGGTTTTGAGTACGCCGCCCTGCTTGAGTCTGGAAAAACAAATTTCACGTTTCAATTCGACACGTACGACACGTACTCGTGGTATCTCAATCTCGGACCGCTATCGAATGCCAACGAGCGCTATTTTCACGGCTCGCTTCCAACGTGGAATGACTTCGTCAATCACCCGAATTATGATGAATTCTGGAAGAAGCAAGCCTTTCGGCGGTATTTCGAGAATCTGAAAACTCCAGTGCCGAATTTGAACGTCGCAGGCTGGTGGGATCAGGAAGATTTCTACGGCCCGATGAAAATTTACGACCTAATGGCAAAGAACGACACCGATCACAAGAATTATTGGGTCGTCGGCCCGTGGAATCACGGTGGCTGGGCGCGCAGCGATGGCGATCACCTCGGCCCCGTGCAATTCGGCAGCGCGACTTCGCGCTACTTTCGCGAAAAAGTTCAAGCGGCGTGGTTCGCGTATTGGCTGAAGGACAAAGGCGCCCTTCCGGTTCAAGGAGCGCTCACATTCGAAACCGGCGCTAACCAATGGAAATCGTACGATTCCTGGCCGCCCAAGACCGGGGTCGAACCGCGCAAACTTTATTTCCATGGTTCCGGCAAGCTTTCCTTCGAGCCGCCGTCGGATGACGCTGAGCCATTCGACACCTACGTTTCCGATCCCGCGAATCCGGTGCCCTATCGTTCGCGGCCAGTGGAAGAAACGTATTCTCGCGGAAGCCGCTGGTTCACATGGCTCGTCGAGGACCAGCGGTTTGTCGAGCACCGGCCCGACACGCTAGCCTGGGTCACGGATCCTCTGAAAGAAGACGTTGTGGTCGCCGGCGACATTGTCGCGCATCTCTTCGCCTCCACATCCGGCACTGACAGCGACTGGATTGTGAAGTTCATTGACGTCTATCCCGATATTTATGAGGCCGATCCGAAAATGGGCGGTTACGAACTGATGATTTCGGACGAAGTTTTCCGCGGGCGCTTTCGAAACAGCTTCGAAAAGGCGGAACCGATCGTCGCCAACCAAGTCACGCCGTTCGCGATTGATCTGCACACAAACAACCACGCATTTCTCAAAGGACATCGCATCATGGTTCAGGTGCAGAGCACGTGGTTCCCGATCATCGATCGCAATCCGCAGAGATTCGTTCCGAACATTTTCAAAGCCGAGGCAGCGGATTATCAGAGGGCGACGCAGACAATTTATCGTTCGCGGCAATTTCCTTCGAATGTGGAAGTTTCCGTCGCGGCGCGCTGAATCGCGCCCGCCTGAGGTTGTGTGAGCACCCTCGGGATGAAAGTGAGGATCTGTGAATGTAAGAGTAGAGCCAAACATGGTGACGACGCTATTTGAGATGCCGGGTTATCGCATGGTGCGAAATTTAGGCATGGTGCGTGGAATCGTCGTCCGCTCGCGCAGCATTTTCGGCACACTTGGCGCGTCGCTGCAGACAATCGTCGGCGGCAACATTACTCTCTTCACTGACATGTGCGAGCAGACGCGCGAAGAGGCGCTCGAATTAATGATGCAGCACGCCGCCGAACATGGCGCGAATGCGGTCGTCGGCGTGCGCTACGACGCGAACGAGATCATGCAGGGCGTCACCGAAGTGCTGGCCTACGGCAGCGCGGTCCTTGTCGAGCGCGCCCCCTGACCGTCCAGTTCGCCGCTACGAATTCACGTTCGTGCCGTTTGGCTTGCCGCGCAATACGGCGTTAGAATCTGGCTCTTTGGTTTTATAGAGGAGAACACTATGAAAGTTCTTAAATGCACAGTCGGCCTCGCCCTCATCGCCGCTCTCGCGATTGTCAGCGCGTCGCGAATTTCCGGCAAATCAAAAACGGAAATGGTGCAATTCAAGAGCGGAGACGAAACCATCTCCGGATTTCTCGCTCTGCCGGACACATCCGGCCGGCATCCCGGCATCATCGCCATCCACGAATATTGGGGCTTGAACGACTGGGTAAAAGAACAAGCCGAAAAACTTTCGGACCAGGGCTACGTGGTTCTCGCCGTGGACCTCTACCGCGGCAAAGTAGCGACCGATCCGAACGAAGCGCATGAGCTGATGCGCGGCCTGCCGCAAGATCGCGCCATCCGCGATATGAAGGCTGCCTTCGATTATTTGGCGGCGCGAAAAGATGTCATTCCCACCAAGATTGGCTCAATCGGATGGTGCATGGGCGGCGGACTTTCACTGCAGCTCGCGATTCACGAGCCGCGTCTAGCCGCGTGCGTAGTGAATTACGGCGCCTTGCCAACAGACAACGCCGACATCCAGAAAATCACCGCGCCCCTTCTCGGCAATTTCGGCGCAGAAGATCGCGGCATCACTCCGGACAACGTCCGCGCCTTTGAAAAAGCAATGAAGGCCGACGGAAAATCGATTGACGTGAAAATCTATGACGGCGCCGGCCACGCATTCGAAAACCCAAACAACAAAGATGGCTACAGGCCAGACGCGACAGCCGACGCCTGGTCGCGTATCACCGCCTTCTACGCCAAAACCCTAAAATAAAATCGCGCCGCTGGATTCGTGGTTATCGCAAGGATGGTAGGCCCGTGGGGACTCGAACCCCAGACCTCTACCGTGTCAAGGTAGCGCTCTAACCAACTGAGCTACGGGCCTGACGAGACGCGACAATATTAACATAGCGCCTGTGCAGCGAGCCTTCAGCATGCACTCTCTACATTCGGCCCCGCCCGCTGAAACCCAATCCAGATTTTCCCATCTGTTAAGCGAAGTTCGCGTTTTGAGCAAAGGAATCGTCGTAAAATAATCAGCACATGAAACGCATCAGCAGCGCAGGTCTACTCATGTTCCGTCGCCGTCCTTCCGAACTCGAAATTCTGCTCGTGCACCCGGGCGGGCCATTCTGGCGAAAGAAAGATCTCGGCGCGTGGTCAATCCCCAAAGGCGAATACATGGAAGGCGAAACTGCGCTCGGAGCAGCAAAACGTGAATTTGAAGAAGAGACCGGCATAAAACCCATCGGCGAATTTATCCCCCTCGACGAAATCAGGCAGCCCAGCGGAAAAATCATCACAGCGTGGGCATTCGAGGGCGATTGCTCGCCAAAAGAAATCCGCAGCAATCTCTTCACGATGGAATGGCCACCCAAATCTGGCAAGACTCAAGAATTCCCCGAAATTGACCGCGCCGCCTGGTTCTCACTCGAAGACGCGCGCGCCCGCATCTTAAAAGGCCAACTCGGCTTCCTCGATCGCCTCGTCGCCCGCCTTCAAAATATGCCTGACCAGAAAACGAATGTAAGTTTAAGCTAACGGTAACGGCGAAGATCGATAGCACCGAAAATCAACAGAACAACGTTCACGCCGCAGATATCCGCTGACTAGTTCCCATTCTTGACTTGGCTCTGCTGATTCTTCTTATCGTCCTTGTGCCCTAGATCGAGTCCGAACGACGGATTCGATCGCGTTCCCGAAATCTTGATCGGCAGCGAAGTTCCCACGCCATTCTTCTTGAAGACTGAATCAAATGGCTTGAGAAAAAACGATTTTGCGCCCGTCGTCAATTGCGAAAGCTTCGCCTGCAAGAGCAAATGGCCGCGAAAATCGAGATCCTCGTTTTCGAGATTGTATGTTCCGGCGAGCTGCACCTTCGCCCCGGTGACATCGAAGCCAAGATTCGAGAACGTCGCAGTTTTATCCTTCAAAATGAACTTTCCCTGCAAATTCGAAATTACATTTTCGATGTCCTCATTTTTTGGCTGGCCCTGGCCATGCCTGCTGAGCGAATCGATCTTCCCCTGCACGTCCCCGCTCGAGAAATGCGCGCCCACAATGCCAAACTGGCCGTCGAGGATCAGCTTATCGAAAAGCGTGCCGTCGACGGCCGGCAGATTGATCTTCGCGTTCAGATTGGCTGCGCCGGACATCACCGGTTGATCGCCCTTCACGACGAGGTGAAGCAAATCTTCCACGCGCGCATCGCTGGCCGTGGCCACCAATAAAATCTTGCGATGTTTCGCGCCGCGCACTCCCACCACTTCCCCGCTGCACACGATCGTCGAATGCAGAAAATGCGCCGTGACCGGCTTCAAGTACGTGTTTCCGTTCGTGCCGTCAACGACGGCGACGTAATGCGTCTTGAGATCCACGGGGCTTCCGCCGAATTGAAGCGCAAAGTTGGGCGTATCCGTATCGCCGGTGACGTCAAGTCTCTCGAGCGGCCCGCTGTACTGCCCCTTCGACGACAAAATTCCCGAGATTCCTTTCAGCGTTGAAAGATCGGCATTCGAAAACGAAAACTTTCCCTGAACCGGAGTGAGGCTGAGATTATCCGAATCCCACGGGCCAAATTGCCCTTCGGTATCAATGTCCCCGATGGGCTTGGGATTCTGCAGCAGTGCATGAAATTCCGCAGGCTGCTCGGTCCCAAATTCGTGCATCACCAGATGATGAATATCGAATTCCAGCGGAACTTTATTCGGATCTCTTGGCAACATCACCAGTACGGTATCGTCGGCAGTGATGTCTTCCAGCACTACGGGCATCTTAATTTGGCGCGGTCCGTGTGGCGGCGCGTCAGGATCGCGCGGCGGAATGTTTATCTTAACGCCTTCCAAATGAACGCCTGCGATCTGATGTGGCGATCGAAAGAGCGCAAGCACGTCCGCTGAAACTGTAAGCTTGTCCGCGTCGAGGAACGGAGGTATGTCGGTGCGCCCTCCACGGCGCAGTACAACTCGCGTTGCAGTGATATATACGCGAGGAAAAATGAGAATTCGAATATCGCGGATCTGCACGTCGCTGTTGTAGCGCTCACGCAGAACCGTGATGACCGCGCTCTTCACATACTTGTGGAGGCCGATCGTGAGTGCCACGGATGCGATCACACAAATGATCGCAATGACTAAGACCGTCCACCCAACGACGCGCAGCACCTTGCGACTCACGAATCCTCCATTGGCCGTTGCCGAAAATGATCACGCGCTATGTTTGCAAGAAACACACCGGTGTTAAGACACCGGCGCTAGTGCGTATCTAGTTCGATTACTTCCAGAGCGAATAGGGTTCCTACGATTTGAAACAATTTCTCCTCAACTCCAGTCTCTCAATGTCATATGTGTACATGCAACTTTTGCCGCAGCCATAAAATACCGACGCACGAGCGCGCCAAAATGGACACTTGTTGACTGGGGAAGCGACTTGCAGCAAGATTTGGGGCGAGTTGCTGGAGCGTTAGCTTCAACCCAGGTGGCCAGGCGTGTTCTGACTGCCCGTGGCCGTGATCCTGCCTCTTCAGCTTCGCATTCTTGGTGCGCCCGCAAGGGCGAAGGAGAAGCCAGTGAAGAAACTGTATGTGGGCAATCTTCCGTTTCAGGCGACGGAAGAAGATGTGCAGGCGCTGTTCACGGAAAACGGGATCACGTCTGGAACTGTCACGCTGATTCGAGATCGCTTCACCGGCCAACTTCGTGGATTTGGATTCGTTGAAATTAATGAAGATGGCGAAGCCGAAAAGGCAGTCGCCGCTCTGAACGGCAAGGATTTCAAGGGCCGCAAAATTGTGGTGAACGAAGCTCGTCCGCAACGTGAAGGAGGCGGTGGCGGCGGTGGCGGGCGCGGTCCTGGAGGCGGCGGTGGTGGTGGCGGGCGCGGCGGCTACGGAGGCGGTGGTGGCGGTGGACGCGGCCGAGGCGGTCGCGACAGGTAATTGCTTCAATCCTTCGAAATTATTGCGGGGATAGCACTCGTGCAATCGTAGCGCCGGCCTGCCCTGAGTTTTCGAAGGGCATCTTGTTTACCCTGAGCCTCGAAGGGTCGGCGCTCTTCCGCGGCGTCGCAATCAAATATAATCCCGCGCCCACGCGCGGCAAGCTCAATGTTGCGCATTAAATGTAGCTCACCTCTTCAGAGGTGAGGCTTTTCAGCACTAACGCGACAAACGAAAATCGAAATTCCTCGGCTCTGAAGACCCGAGCTACATTAATTTCGGGTTTCGCCGTGATTTCGAATCCCAGCCATCACGCTGAGTTCCTGAGCATGGAAAAATTCGATCTCGTCGTCATCGGGTCCGGGCCCGCGGGACAACGTGCCGCCATCCAGGCCGCCAAGTACGGCAAGAAAGTCGCGCTCATCGAAAAACTGGAAGTCGTCGGCGGCGCGGCCATCAATACCGGCACGATCCCCAGCAAGACCATCCGCGAAGCGGTGCTGCATCTTTCCGGCTTCCACTATCAGAGCATTTACGGCGTCAACTATCGTGTGAAAGAACAAATCACGATGGCCGACCTGAGCTTTCGCGCGCAGCATGTGATCAAGACCGAAATGGATGTGATTCGCGCGCAACTTTCGCGCAACGGCATCGAAGTGGTCACCGGCGTGGCCAGCTTCATCGATCCGCATCATCTCCGCGTGGTCGGTTCGCGCAACCAATCGGAATATGAAGCTGACAACATCATCATCGCCACGGGAACCAAGCCCGCCCATTCGGCTCTGGTTCCCTTCAACAATCGAAACATCATCAACAGCGACCAAATTTTGCAGATGCCGGAAATTCCCAAGACGCTGATCGTGGTCGGCGGCGGCGTCATCGGCGTCGAGTACACCTGCATGTTTGCGACGCTCGGCGTGCGCGTGATTCTGGTCGAGAAGCGGCCGCGCCTGCTCGAATTCGCGGACACCGAAATGGTCGAAGCTCTCTGCTACCACTTGCGCGATCGTCGCGTGACGCTTCGCCTCAATGAAGAAGTCGAAAGCGTGGAAGAAACTCCCGAAGGCGGCGTCAGCGCTAATCTCAAGAGCAAGAAAAAAATTTCCGGCGAAGCCCTGCTCTACGCCGTCGGCCGGCAGGGCAATGTGGACGAATTAAATCTCGCCGCCGCCGGCCTCGACTCCGACGATCGCGGCCGCATCGCCGTGGATGCAAATTACCGCACCGCGCAACCGAATATCTTCGCCGTTGGCGACGTTATCGGCTTTCCGAGTCTGGCGTCCGTCTCGATGGAGCAGGGCCGCATCGCCACCTCGAACGCGTTCGGATTGCCCGTTCATTCCAATCGCGCCAACTATCCTTACGGCATTTACACCATTCCCGAAATTTCTTTCATCGGCAAAACGGAAGAGCAACTCACCGATGACGGCGTTCCCTACGAAGTTGGCATCGCCTACTTCCGTGAAATCGCCCGCGGCCAGATCCGCGGCGACACCACCGGCCGGCTGAAATTAATTTTTAGCCCGGACACGAAACTGCTGCTCGGTGTCCACATCATCGGCGAAGGCGCGTCTGAATTGCTGCACATCGGGCAAGCCGTGTTCGCGCTCGGAGGCACGGTGGAATATTTTGTGGACAATGTTTTCAACTATCCGACGCTCGCGGAATGCTACAAAGCCGCGGCGTTCAACGGCCTTAACAAGTTGAGCAGGTCCTAGCATGATTCGCTCGCTGAGCAACGAACAACGAGGATTGGCAGGCGCAAGATGAGCAAGGCACTCGGCGTTCTGGTTATGGAGCACATCTCCGTGGCGCTCGTCGAGAACAACAAAGTTCTCGGCCGCATTCGCGTGTACCCGGAAAAATCGGGCGGCACCGATCCATTGCAGACCATGCCTGCGGAGAGCATTGCCGACGTGATTCGCCGGGAACTCGAAGTAGTAGCCGGCGGAGAAAAAATTCGCGCAGTGGGTCTGGGTTTCCCGGGAATTATCCAGAACGGCGTAATCGAAGATTCTCCGAATTTGCATCAGGTAAAAGGATTCAATATCGAAGCGGTGCTCTCCGCATCGCTTCGTTTCGGCGGCGAAGCTGTGCCAGTTCGCGTTTTTAACGATGCCGATGCCACGGCGGCTGGCATCGCTGCCACGCGCGGCGAACTCAACAAACTCATTCGCGTCTGGACCCTCGGCAACGGCATTGGCTTCGGGCGATATCCATGGCGGCAAGGAATTTGGGAAGGCGGCCACACGGTAGTCACGCTCGACGCCAGGGAAAATTTCTGCGGCTGCGGAGGACGCGGGCACATGGAAGGCATCATGGGCAATCGCGCCATGAGGCTGCGTTTTCTCGACCTCGAGCCCGAGGAAGTTTTTGAGAATGCGAAAGCGGGCGACGCGCGCTGCGCCGAGTTCGTCGTGCTATGGCATCGCGCGCTCGCCGCCGCGGCGGCTTCAAATGTCCACATGGAAGGCCCCGGCAAATTCTTCATCACCGGGCCGAACGCGAAATTCGTAGATATCGGCCTGCTGGATCGCGCCCTGCAAGAAATGGTGAGAATGAGCCCCCTACAGGGCAGCTTCTTCGAAGTAATCCCCACCAGCGACGAGGACGGCGTAATCGGCGCCGCCGTAAACGCCGAGCGCATAGCCTTCGGCGCCTAGGCACCGCCCAGAGGCCGTGTGACGACTACAATGTTTTGTTAGGGCATGACTTCAGTCATGCCGCGAGTTCCCGCAAAATTATTTCGGCTTTTGAGGTTGCGGAAAAAAGCAAGCGCGCCCCACAGCACTTGTAGCGCCGGGCTTCAAGCCCGGCACGCTGCTCGCAGGCAATACCAAACTTTATCTCCGACGAAACAACACGCGACACGACGTCCGACGCTCCGGACAATTGCGCCCTCGCTACTTTGTTATTGATTCCCCGCCGGCGGCGCCGCCGCATCCGCCTGCTTCGTAAATTCAAACGTGCAAGGTCGCCCTAGAATGCCCGCACCCTCGTCCCGTGTTCCCGTGCCCTTCGTCTCGCTGAATTGCGCCTTGATGTTGTAGCTGTAATTATTCCCCTTCATGGCGAACACTCCGTGCGCATGGTTCTGCGTAACCGTGCCTTTGGCTGAAAGCTTGGCGCTCCCGTCATCCGCAATCTTGCCTTCAATTAGCAAATAGCCCGGCCCACCCGGTTCGCCGTGCACTCCATGAAAGTTGCTGTCTTTGATCGTGCTGGGAAATTCCCACTTATAGGCCTCGGTCTGCCCATGAGCATCGCAGGCCAGATGCGTTATCCAATTGCCGTCGTACTTTCCGCCCGCAGCCGACGCCCCCGGCAAAAGCATCAGCGCGCAAATGCCTGCAATCAGCACCACCTTCCGCATCTCCACGACGTTCCTCCTTTGCCAGCAAAGCACCTGACTCAGCACCGCCCAGTAGCCAAAAGCGCGGCAATAATATCGCAATAGCTCCCAAAGCCGATACACGCGCATAGTCATTCGTAGCGCCGGCCTGCCCTGAGTTTTCGAAGGGCATCTTGCCGGCGTTTTTCCGCCCCTGAGTCGGTTCGTTCGCCATTTCCATGGATGCACTGCAACGTTGTCATTCTGAGGACGACCCGACGCCCACCAGCGCTTGTACCGCCGGGCTTCACGCCCGGCACTCTGATCGCAGGCAATATCAAACTTGATCTCAAACGAAATGAGACGCGTCCCCCGCTCATCTTATTTGCATTTGCGTAAAGAGCCCTACCTCTGCAGCAATTGATTTAACGCCGCGATCTGCTGGTGCGTCATTTTCGCCCGCAGCAGATCAGCTTTCATCGGGTACATCGCGCCATACTCAGTGATCTTGTGTGCTGCTGGAAACATCGCGCCGATGTAAGCATCCCGGTACACAATCCAATCCCTTTCAGCAGCCTTGATTTTTGCAAGCCCCACGGGATCGCTATCAGCCTGTGACAGCACTTTCGCATAGACCGCATCTAGCTTCGCATCCACGCGTGCCGCCTCTTCATGCGCGCAAGCGTTCATCTCGGCAGGACTTTTCGCCTTCTCGTTGCACGCTCGGTATTCTTTGGAGCTCTGACAAAACGCTGAAGCAGAGGTAAGCGCTATTAAGAACAGCACTGTCACGAATTTCACCCGCAACACTCCTTCTCGACGCCGAAGGATTCTCCGCCCACAGGCGGCGAACACCCAAAGCCGAAAACTACTGAGCCGTATTACGGAGACTCGCTGTTCGGTCGTAGGGGTGCTGCTCGTTTACCCTGAGCCTCGAAGGGCTGCGCCTGCCTTTTCTGAAAGCAGTTCTGAAAAAACCCTGTGGACTGTCCAATCCCATTGAGCCGGAAGCCTTTGCATAGTACTAAAAATGTCACGACATTTGCTGGTACCCCGGGGTCACATGGTAATGTGACAATGTAAAATGTTCGACCATAACCATACAAGATCGCGAATCGGTCCAGCGCCACTGGGGCACATGCTCTTATGGTCTTTCGACGCCGCTGACAACGCGGAGACTGCACAAATTTGCGGAGTCCGTACTCAATTTCTACTCGATACAACTTGCGATTAGAAATCGCCGTAAACCATAGAAAACATGGAATGGAGGTAAGTTCTACTCGATACAAAATCACTATCTGGGCAGACAAATCACATTGCGACATTAAGGCAAAATTGCACACGTAGCGCCGGCATCTTGCCGGCGATTTTCCGCTCTGCCGGAAATGACATTGCCTGCGATCAGCGGGCGGGCGTTAACCCGGCACCACACGTCTTAGCGGACATGACTGCAAGGAAGAGCGGGCGAGCATGGCCACGGGTCGCGATAAAAGTTACTCGCGACCCGGCTTTCGTGTTGATTTACGCGTCTAGCTTCCGTCAGCGTCCCGTAGATCGAGTACGCTGGCGGGTGCGAGCGGCTTTTCGGGCTGAGCCCCTGCGGGCGGCTGAGCTTCGCCGACGTGCGCTGCTGCGAGCTTGAGATGAAAGGGCGCGGCGCGATGTGGTACGAGTGCTTTCCTTGCGTAACGCGTTTTCAGTGGCGCGCGAGCGTGTCCGCGACGGGCGCGGGCGCGACGATGATTGGCCTCGCTTGGTATCACGGTGTGCTTGCTTTCGCACGCTTGGCGAAGTTGAGCCCTTTGGCGCCGGCAGTTTGACTCCGGCGCGGCGGGCCTTCGAAAGTCCGATGGCGATTGCTTGCTTCGCGGAGCGCGCGCCGTGCTTGCCTTCGCGGACGTGGTGAATTTCTTCGCGAACGAATTCGCCGGCTTGTGTGGAAGGAGATTTTCCTTCGCGCTCGTCTTCTCGTGCTCGTTCAAGTGTTTGTTCTTCTGGCATGAGATTCCTCCCGCCAGCAACTACGCCACAACGCCACATGCCGGTGAATACAGTGAAACTCTGAGAGGCTCTAAATTATCCAATTACGGAAGAAGTACGAAAACGGAGAAGAACGGTTCGTTGACGGCGAGCGAGACGCACGAGTACGATGGCACGGGTACAAATTCAAAATTAGTTCAAATTCAGGAGGAATACATGGCCAAACGGAGCAAGCTGAATAAGTTCGCGAGAAAGATTGGAGCCGCAGTTGGTTCGGCGGACGCGAAGGCGCACAAGTATGTGAAGGCAGGTTCGGTGGCGAGGAAAGAATTGGACGCCATTTCGAAGCAACTGGACGCATTAAAGCGGCAATTGCTGAAGACGTCGAAGCGGATTAAGACGGCGCTAGCGTAGGCGGCATATCAGGACTACGCTGGCTCGATGGCTGCCAACAAGTTACCGGGGTTCCCGGAGGCGGGAGCCTCCGGGCTCTGAAGGCTGTTGGTGGGCGGCACAGACTTGAACGCCGGATCGACGGGGCGGGTAGATTTCTCCGAGTTGTTTCGTCGGAAGTTTCGCTGTTGCCTGCGATAGAGTGCCGGGCTGAAAACCCGCCGCTACAAGTGCTGGGCGGCGAGAGTGCAAAAAAAAACACGCGCGCCGACTTTAAGGGCACCGGGTTGGGCTGTTCGGTTTCGGGACGAAATAATCCCATGAGCGGGCAAGAATGATGTATGGCTGATCTCGCCTTCGTCGTAAGTATAATATAATAAACAGCTTAAGCCGCGTGTAGCGGAGGAAGGCTAGTTGCGATACCTCTTCTGGAGACTCTTGCTGTGGATATAGCCCGCCCAGACGTCAAACGCAAGAAAAGGATCCGGCAAGCCGTGTACGTGCTGGCGGCGCTAATCCTCATTCCGCTGGTTACTTACGCTTTGCACACACTAAAGCCTGCGGCGCCGACGGTGGATAAGGGCGTCGTGTGGACGGATACGGTGAAGCGCGGGTCGATGCTGCGCGAGGTGCGGGGCCTGGGAACGCTGGTGCCGGAGACGATCCGGTTGATCCCGGCGGCGACGGATGGGCAAGTGGAAGAGCGCTATCTTCTGCCGGGCGTGCCCGTCAAAGCAAACACGGCAATCCTGCTGTTGCAGAACCCGGAATTGCAGCAGGCGGCGCTGGACGCGGAATATCAGCAAAAGGGCGCGGAAGCCGAGCTCAACAACCTAAAAGCGCAGCTTCAAAATTTATTGATGGACCAAACGGCCAAGGCAGCGGGAGTGCGGTCGGAATTTCACCAGGCGCAGATTCAAGTGGACACGAACGAGGAATTGTTCAAGCTCGGGCTGATCTCCGACGTAATCATGAAAACTTCGAGAGTCAAAGCGGAAGAGCTGGCGAAACAGAATGACATCGCAGAAAAGCAAGTGACCACGTTCGCGAGTTCGATGGAGCCGCAGATTGCGGTGCAGCAATCGAAAGTGGATGAGCTACGCGCGCTATCGGATTTGAAGCGCTCGCAAGTGGCGCAATTGCGAGTGACGCCGGGAATTGACGGCGTGCTGCAAGAGCTTGATGTGGAAGTGGGGCAGAAGGTGACGATGGGTACCGTGCTGGCGCGCGTGGCCCAGCCGACCCACTTGAAAGCGCAATTGAAGATTGCTGAGACGCAGGCGAAAGATGTACAGATTGGACAGAAGGCCAGCATTGATACGCACAATGGAATTATTTCTGGTCACGTGACGCGAATCGATCCGGCGGTGGTGAACGGAACGGTGACGGTGGATTGCTCGCTCGAGGGCACGCTGCCGGAAGGCGCGAGGCCGGATTTGAGCGTCGAGGGAACTGTGGAAATCGAGCGGCTTACAGACGTGATTTACGTGGGTCGGCCGGTACACGGCGAAGCGGATAGCACCGTGGGACTTTTCAAGGTTTCGGCGGACGGCTCGGAAGCGACGCGGGTGCAAGTGGCGCTGGGGAAAACGTCGGTGAATACGGTGGAAATCAAGAAGGGGCTGCAAGTGGGAGACACCGTGATTCTCTCCGACATGTCGCAGTGGGACAATTACGATCGAATTCAATTGAAGTAAATTGCGGGCGCGAAAGCGGCGCGAAGATATTCAAGAGGAGCGCGAGCATGGCGAATACCGAAGCATTGATCCGGCTGGAAGGCGTGACGAAAGTTTTCTATACGGATGAAGTAGAGACGCACGCGCTGGCGGGAGTGCATCTCGAGATTCAGAACGGCGAATTCCTTTCGATCGCCGGGCCATCGGGCTGCGGCAAATCAACGCTGCTCTCGATTCTGGGGCTGCTCGATTCGCCGAGTGAAGGCGGCTACTGGATCAATAAGCAGGCCGTGTCGAACCTCTCGCTATCGGATCGCACGCGAATCCGCAATCGCGAAATCGGATTTATATTTCAGGCGTTCAATCTCATCGGCGACTTGACCGTATTCGAGAACGTCGAGTTACCGCTGACCTACCGGAGCATGCCTTCCGCCGAGCGCAAAAAGCGCGTGCAGGAAGTGCTCGAGCGCGTGGGAATGGCGCACCGCATGAAGCATTACCCTTCGCAGCTATCGGGCGGCCAGCAACAGCGCGTGGCCGTTGCGAGAGCGCTGGTCGGACAGCCGTCCATCCTACTGGCGGACGAGCCGACCGGAAACCTCGACTCGAAGAACAGCGAAGCCGTGATGGAATTGCTGCGGCAGCTGCATCGCGAGGGCGCGACGATATGCATGGTCACGCACGACCCGCGCTACGCGCAAATCGCGGATCGCTCGATCCATCTTTTCGACGGAAGAATTGTCGAAGATACGATTGGCGCGAAGGTTGAAAGCGTTTAGCGCCAACTATTCATTGAACATTTGCGCGTTGTTCGCGCTTATAGCGATTTATTGACCCGGTCGCCGATTTTGGCATCCGCGACGGTATGTGTGTGCGTGGCGCCGTCGAAGTTGCGAGAGCGCGGGAAAAATCAATGCTGCCCGGCTGAAGCCGCGTCGTATTTGCCTAGCTGTTGCGTTGAGATGTGAGTAGGAGAGGCGGTTCATCATGAACGCGCTGCTTCAGGATTTTCGCTACGCGTTTCGAACGCTGCTGAAGAGCCGGGGATTCACTGCACTGGCGGTTATTGCGCTGGCGCTTGGAATCGGGGCGAACACTGCGATCTTCAGCGTGGCTGATGCATTCCTGCGCAAGCCGGTGGCGTTTCCGCATCTCAATCGGATCGTCATGCTTTTCAATCGCACACCTGGCGACACCCAAGGCTGGGAATATCCCTCTCCTGCGGATTATCTCGATTGGCAAAAGCAGAGCCGGTCGTTCGAGCAAATCGGCGCGTTCCAATGGAGTTCGTTCAATTTGACGGGGAACGGCGACCCCGAAAAACTACAAGGGGCAAAAATCTCGGCTGATTTGTTCAATATGATCAGCGCCAAGCCGCTGCTGGGGCGGACATTTTCCGCCGAAGAAACCGAAGCGGGGCGCGGGCAAGAAGCTATTTTGAGTTACGGACTGTGGGAGCGGCGATTCTCGTCGGACCCGCAAGTCGTGGGTAAGAGGGTCACGCTCGGCGGGCGCAGCTACGATGTTGTGGGCGTGATGCCGCGCGATTTTTCTTTTCCGATGAGCACGCAAATCTGGACGCCGCTGGCGATGAGCGGGACGAAAAGGCCGTGCGCGATTCTCGCTACGTGGTTTCGATGGCGCTGCTGAAACCCGGAGTAACCGTGGCGCAGGCTCAGGCGGAAATGGACATCCTGCAGAAGAGGGCGCAGGCGAATTATCCGAAGACGGAAACGGGATGGAGCATTTGGATTATGCCTTTGCGGCTTTACGCGGCGGGACTTCTGAGCGTCGAATATTCGCTGGTTTTGCTCGGAGCGGTTGGGTTCGTTCTGCTGATTGCGTGCGCGAATGTTGCGAACCTGCTTCTCGCGCGAAGCGTGGGCCGGCAAAAAGAAATCGCGGTGCGACGAGCGCTGGGCGCAAGCCGCTGGCGAATTATCCGGCAGCTACTCGCTGAAAGTCTGTTGCTTGCATTCGCGGGAGCTGGGTTTGGTTTGCTGATCGGCGAGTGGGGGATCGAACTGATTGTGAAAAACATGCCGCCGGAAGTAGCGCGCTACATTCCGGCATGGAGCTCAATCAAACTCGATCGCGACACTTTCATTTACACGCTGGCTATCACGGTGATCGTCGGAATCCTCGCGGGACTTGCGCCGGCGCTGCAGGGATCGCGGCCGGATCTTGTTGAATCGCTCAAAGAAATTGGGCGGGGAACGACCGGAGGCCGCGCACGCCAGCGAATGCGAAGCGCGTTCGTGGTTGCGGAGATTGCTCTTTCGCTGGTGCTACTAGTGGGCGCCGCGCTTATGGTGAAGGGCGTGAACGCAATGTTCAGAATGAATTTCAATTTCGAGCCGCAAAGCGTACTGACGATGCGAATGACGCTCCCGGAATCGAAATACAAGAATTCGGCACAGCAAGCTGCATTCTACGATCGGGTGCTGCAGTCGGTCGGTATCGTACCGGGTGTAAAAGATGCTGCGCTTGTGTCTGTGGTTCCGTTCGGCATTGGTGGAGCTTCGGATGATTTCAGCGTCGAAGGCCAGCCGGCGCGCCCTGGCGAATACCGTACAGCGAATCGCGAGACGATTAGTCCATCGTACTTCCGGCTGTTGCACGTAGCGCTGCGCGAAGGCCGCGAATTCACGAACGCGGATGGTGCCGATCGGACGGGAGTTGCGATTGTCAGCGAATCATTGGCGCGGCGATTCTGGCCGGGAGAGAGTGCGCTCGGGCGACACATCAAGATGGGCCGCGATGATGAGGCGGGCCCGTGGCTCACGATTGCCGGTGTAGTGAGCGACGTCACTTACCAAATCCTAGATCGCAATCCACCCTACGCGATTTATCTACCCTATCAACAGCAGAGCTACGCGGACACGTACCTGGTGGTGCGGACGATGAGCGATCCGCGAGGAATGATTCCGGCAATTCGCAGCCGCGTTGCAAGCGTTGATCCGGATCAGCCGGTGTACGACGCGATGACGCTCGACCGAGTGATCTCTAACTCGATCGTGGGTTTCTCTTACGTCGCCGCGAATATGGGCGTTCTTGGTCTGATCGCACTGGTGCTCGCATCGGTGGGCGTCTACGGCGTGATGGCCTATGCGGTGACGGAGCGCACGCATGAAATTGGCGTGCGGCTGGCGCTGGGAGCGCGGCCGAGCGATGTGATGCGGATGCTCATCTCGCGCGGACTTGTGCTCACTGCCATCGGAATCGCGATCGGGTTGCCGCTGACATTTGCCGTCGCCCGGCTGCTCGCGAGTCTGCTATTCGGCGTAAGCGCAACCGACCTGATCAGCTTTGGCGGCGGGGTAGCCGCGCTCGCCGGCGTGGCACTGCTGGCGTGTTATTTTCCGGCGCGGCGGGCGATGCATGTGGATCCTATCGTTGCGCTGCGATACGAGTAATCGGATAGATCCGAAATAGCGTCGTAATGAGTATTTTCCCGGTGTCCGATTTCGGGACGAGAGTATCCCGCAAGTGGTCACGAGGCGCGAATACCAATCTCACTGACTGTTGCAACTTAATATAAACAAACAACTTATATCGGTTATGTCGTGGTTGCAGAAGTGCCGTTACTTCTACGGGCGCTGAGGGGGATTTTTGTTCTCTTCGGACTGGCCTGCAGAATTGCTATGAATACTACAGCCCAAGAATTGGTCGAACCGGAAGCGCGCGTGAGCCCGAAAATTCTCATTGCGGATGATCAGCCGGATGTTCTGGAAGCATTGCGCCTGCTGCTCAAGAGCAACGGGTACGAGATCGAGAGCGCATCTTCGCCGGCGGGAATTCTTTCGGCGCTCGATTCGCGCGATTTCGATCTGGTGCTGATGGATTTGAATTACGCGCGCGATACGACATCGGGGCGCGAAGGTATCGAGCTGCTGAACAGGATTCAATCGCGCGACAATCGGCCGCCCGTGGTGGTGATGACGGGATGGGGCAGCGTCGGGCTGGCCGTCGAGGCAATGCAGCACGGTGTGGGCGATTTCGTCGAGAAGCCGTGGGTGAATGCGCGGCTGCTGGATATTTTGGAGAAGCAAGTCGCCGTCGGGCGGCAGCGGCGGGAAGCGCAGCGCCACGAGCGAGAGGACGAATTGCGGCGAATCGAGATTGCCGAGAAGCTGCGATGGCAAGAGCGCGAAGTCGAAGAGGCGTTGCGAATCCAGCAAGGATTGCTTCCGGCGGAGATTCCGCAGGCCGCCGGATACGAAATTGCGGCGACGTGGCGGCCGGCGCGCGTGGTGGGCGGCGACTATTACGACGTGCTGCAATTCGACGAGCAGACGCTGGCGTTCTGCATCGCGGATGTTGCAGGAAAGGGATTGCCCGCTGCGCTGCTGATGTCGAATCTTCAGGCGACGGTGCGCGGGCTGGCATCGAGCTCGCTCGCACCGGAAACTCTCTGCTCGCTGATTAACGAATTGATGTGCAGGAATATCACGGACGGGCGGTTCATTACATTTTTCTTCGCGGTTCTCGATCGGCAAAGCAAGCGCTTGCGATATTGCAATGCGGGACATCCGGCGCCAGTAGTTATGCGACGCGCCGCCCAGACAGAACGGTTGCGCGAAGGTGGCGGCGTCCTGGGCATCTTCCCGGGCGATAAATTCGATGGCGGCGAGATTTATCTCGAGCCGGGCGACAGGCTCGTTCTCTTTACCGATGGAGTTGTGGAAGCGCACGACGCCGACGGAGAGGAATTCGGCGAAGCCGGCTTGCTGCGCAGCTCCGGTGCCGACGGCGATCGAAGCGCTAAAAAACTATTGAAGGATGTGATGAGCGGCGTCGAGAGATTTTCAAGCGGCGAATTGGAAGACGACGCGACGCTTCTCGTTGTTTCTGTGAACGATTAGCAAGAAGGCGATTGGAGCGAAAGGGTCCGGCGAATGATCACGATTTGGCAGGACGTGATGTACGCGCTGCGAATGTTGCGCAAGAGTCCCGGGTTCACGATCGTCGCGGTGTTGACGCTGGTTGTGGGAATCGGCGGAAATGCGACCGTGTTCAGCTGGATTCGCGGCGTGCTGCTGAATCCGCTGCCGGGCGTGGCGCAGGCAAATCAGTTGGTGGTTGCGGAAACCGTGATGCCCACCGGCGAATTGCACACTAGTTCGTATCCCGATTACAAAGATTTTCGCGATCAGAATCATGTTTTTTCAGCGCTCATCGGCTTCGAATTTGTGGGCGCGGATTTAAGCGTTCGAGAGGATGCGCCGGCGAATCGAGTGTGGGGTCTGATCGTCACGGAGAATTATTTCGATGTGCTCGGGGTGCGACCGGCGATTGGACAGACATTTCATTCTTCGCCGAATCAAGCGTTGAACTCGGATCCTTATATCGTTCTCAGCCAGGGACTTTGGGCGCGGCAATTTGGCTCGGACCCCAATATTGTGGGGCGGGTGGTGCACATCAACACGCACCCGTTCACCGTGATTGGCGTCGCGCCGCAGGGGTTCTACGGCACGATTGTCGGAATCGCGGCCGAATACTGGGTCCCGATGATGATGCAGCCGCAAGCGTTGCCGGGGGAAGACATCGCGGAACGCTCGCCGACTTTCGTGCACATCATGGGGCGGCTGCGGCCGGGAGTGACGATGGCACAGGCGCAAGCGGAGATGGCGACGATCGCAGGGAATCTCGCGCGGGAATATCCAGATACAAACAAGAATATCGGAGTTGCGTTGGCGCCGGTATGGAAGGCGCACTATGGCGTGCAGGATTTTCTTCGCAGCGTGCTGGGATTTCTGATGATTGCTGCGGCGCTGGTGCTTTTGATCGCGTGCGTCAATGTGGCAAATCTCTTGCTCGCTCGCGCGACGGCCCGTGAAAGAGAAATGGCGATTCGCTCGGCAATGGGGGCGGACCGTAAGCGGTTGGTGCGGTTGCTGCTGAGCGAATGCCTGGTGCTGGCGCTCGTGGGCGGGGCCGGAGGAGCGCTGCTCGCGCTCTGGGGCGTAAATCTACTTAAAGTTCTAATGCCCGCCACGCATTTGCCCATCGCATTCACGAGCGGAATTAGCGGGCCCGTGCTCGGATTCACTTTGCTGCTATCTCTTGCGACAGGAATTGTGTTTGGACTCGTGCCGGCTTTGCGCGGATCGAAGACGGATTTGAATCAGTCGCTCAAGGAAGGCGGACGGGCGGCGAGCGCGAGCGGCCATCGCCTGCGCGACGTGCTGGTGATCGCCGAAGTCGCGCTCGCGACGGTGCTATTGGTAACCGCGGGGCTTCTCTTGCGCAGCATGCGAAACGCGGAAGCGGCGGGGCCCGGATTCAACGCTAACCATGTTGTGCTCGCGGCGTTTGATCTTCGTGGAAATGGATACTCGGGTGAGCGGGGCACGAATTATTTTGATCGCATGCTTGAGCGCGTGCGATCGATGCCGGGAGTTGAATCGGCAAGTTCCGAACGGTACGTGCCGCTGTGGTTCACGGGGCGCCAGTACACGTTTATCCAAGTCGAAGGTTTTACGCCGGGCCCGAATGAAGATATGCGCATCGATCTCAACGTCGTCGGCGCCGATTATTTCCAAACGATGCAAATTCCCATCGTCGAAGGACGCGACTTTGGCGAACAAGATCGAAACCGCGCGCCCAAAGTGATGATCGTCAATCAGACGATGGCGAAGCGATTCTGGCCGGGACAAGATCCCACGGGCCACACCGTGAAACTTTGGGGCGAGTGGAGAACGGTGGCTGGCGTCGCGCACGACATCAAGTATCACCGCGTGAACGAGGAACCTGAGCCGTTTGTGTACATGCCTGAGCTGCAAACGGATGACACGGACGCCAATATTCTGGTGCGCTCGCAATTGCCGGCGTCCACGGTGATCGGGATGGTGCATGACGTCGCGCAGTCGCTGGATTCGAAAGTGCAGCCGATTGAAAGCGATGATCTCACCGAATTGCTCCACGCATCCATGTTTGCGAATCGCACGGCGGCGGCCATCGCCTCGTTGCTTGGGGGATTGGGAGTCTTCCTTGCGGCGCTGGGGATTTATGGACTGCTGTCGTACACGGTGAGCCAGCGATACCGGGAAATCGGCGTCCGCATCGCGCTCGGAGCGCAACAGCGCGATGTGCTTCGGCTGATCGTGGGCGCTGGATTCAAGCTGGCTGGCGTCGGTGCGGCCGTTGGAGCTCTGGTGGCGCTTGCGGTGACGCAGGGAATGAGCAGCTTGCTGTTTGGAGTAAGCGCGACCGATCCCCCGACGTTTGTGGCTGTTGTTGCGCTTGTCACGCTGGCTGCGGCATTTGCCGCGTATATCCCGGCGAGGCGGGCGACGCGTGTGGATCCCATGGTGGCGTTGCGATACGAATAAACCGCGGGCTGATTGAGCGGGAATCGGCCGTGCGCAGTCCAAATGGAGGATCGAGAAGAGAAAGGAAGCGACCCAGGGGCGGGGCGCAGGGGCGAAGGAGATGTCAGGATGGGCGGTTTAACGCAAGACATCAAATATGCGCTTCGAATGCTTCGCAAAGCGCCGGGATTCACGGCGATTGCGGTGCTGACGCTCGCCATCGGCATTGGCGCGAATGCAGCGATTTTTTCGGTTGTTGACGCCGTATTGCTGCGCCCGCTGCCGTTTAATCACCCCGAGCAACTTGTTGCAATAAAAGATGACCTGCCGGGATTGGGCTTGACGGATGAGGGCATGTCGCAGCCGGAGCTCGACGACTTGGAGAAGAGATCGGGCGTCTTCGATCAGGTTTCAGCGGTGTGGCCGATCAATGCGAACGTGACCGGCGCTGAAAAACCGGAACGCGTGGAAGCGCAAGGCGTGAGCTTCAATTACTTCACGCTGCTTGGAGCCAAGGTAGAGTTGGGCCGGGTGATCCAGCCCGAAGATCATCAACTGGGATTCGCGGAAGCCGCGGTGATCAGCGACAGTTTGTGGCGAGGAATGTTTGGCGCTGATCCGGGCGTCATCGGCAGACCAATACGACTGGATTCAGACCTTTACCGGATCGTCGGCGTGATGCCGCCAGGTTTTCGCCATCCGGGCGCTACTCTCGAACACGATGTGGATGTGTGGGTCGCCGCGGGCTTTGTGGCTGCGCCGTTTCCCGTGCCGCCATCGCGCGCGATTCGAATGATTCCCGGAGGCATCGGGCGGCTCAAGCCCGGTCTGACCATCGCCAAAGCGCAAGCGCAGCTCGACGCGTTCACGACGCAATTGCGAGCACAGTATCCGGCCGATTATCCCGAGAGTGTGCGTTGGACGATTCGGCTCGTGCCGCTGCAAAAAGAGGTGGTTGGAAACTCGAACGTGATGCTGATCGTGCTGCTGGGCTCGGTAAGTTTGGTATTGCTGATTGCGTGCGTGAACATCGCGAGCTTGCTGCTGGCACGATCGTCGTCGAGATATCGCGAAATTGCCGTGCGGCGGGCGCTCGGCGCGTCGCGCGGACGCTTGATTCGCCAAACACTAACCGAGAGCATCGTGCTGTCGCTCGCGGGCGGCGTCATTGGATTGCTTCTGAATTCGTGGCTGACGGGCTTGCTGCTGCGGATGGTACCGTCGAATCTTCCCCGCGCGGCGGAAGTTGGAACGGATTCGCGCGTTCTTCTGTTTGCGCTGGGACTCTCGATTCTCACTGGCGTGCTTTTCGGCCTAGCGCCGGCCGCGCAACTATCCGATCCGCGTCTGGTAGAAAATCTAAAGGAAGGTACGCGAGGCAGCGGGATCGGCTCGCGTCAAAATCGCTTTCTATCAGCGCTGGTCGTATCCGAATTTGCTCTTTCGCTGGTGATGCTGGTTGGCGCGGGCCTGCTTCTGAGAAGCTTCTGGAATCTTCTCGAAGTGCATCCCGGATTCAGTTCGAGCCATGTGGTTCTGGCGCGCGTCTGGCTGCCGGTACCGAACGACCCTAAATCCGATCCTTACCGGCCGCCAGAAAAGCGCGCGGCATTTGTGCGCGAGGTAGCCCGGCGCGTGACGGCGCTGCCCGGCGTCGTGGACGCGGCAATCGGAAGCAACAGCATGCCGTTTCTGACCCAAAGAAATCGCGGCACGTTCACTGTCGAGGGCCGCCCGGTCGGAAGCGGCGACGCACTCTCTGCTGAATTCGCCACGGTGAGTCCAGATTTCTTCGGGGTGCTCGGCACGCCGCTGATTCGCGGGCGATTCTTCACTGACTCTGACGATACGTCGGGCCAACTTGTGGTGTTGATTGACCAAACGGCCGCGGAGCGTTTCTGGCCCAATGAAGATCCGGTTGGCAAACGCCTGCTTCCGGGATTCCTGCAAGGGCCGAATCCGAAGTGGCTAACGATCGCGGGCGTTGTGGGAAAAACGAAGACCGACGGACTCGACGCGCCATACGAACCGCATATTTACTTTTCTGAAATGCAATTCCCAGGCTACGCGCTGGACGTGTACATCCGCACGAATGCCAGTCCGGACAGTCTCGCAGAGCCCATCCGCCGCGAAGTCCAGTCGGTCGATCCGAATCTTCCGGTGTTCGGCGTTCGAACCCTCGACAGCGTCGTAACGGAATCTCTTGCGTCGCGGCGATTCGCCATGCGTCTGATCGTATTTTTTGCGGGAACCGCGCTGCTGCTTGCGGGCGTTGGCATCTACGGCGTGATGGCTTACTTCGTTAGCCAGCGCACACGCGAAATCGGGATTCGCGTGGCGCTCGGTGCGGCACCCGGTCACATTTCAAGATTGATTTTGGGCCGCGGAATGGCGCTCACCGCCGCTGGGATTCTCTTTGGAATTATTGGAGCTACGGCGCTTACCAGATTTCTCGCGACGCTGATATTTGGCGTCGCGCCAATGGACCCGCTCACATTTGTGATGGGAGCGGTAGTTCTCGGCGGAGTAGCGCTTGCAGCGTGTTACATACCGGCGCGACGGGCGATGCGCGTGGACCCGATGGTGGCGCTGCGATACGAGTAGGTTTTTGGAGGTTAGTAGTTACGGATAGTCCGGGCCCGGCAATGGAGAATTAAAAATGGGGACACTGCTTCAAGACATCAAGTACGGCTTTCGGATGCTGATAAAGAATGGCTGGTTCACACTAATCGCCGTGGCGACGCTGGCGCTCGGGATCGGCGTGAATACGGCGGTCTTTTCCGTGGTCAACGGCGTACTGCTGAATCCATTGCCCTTCCCGCAACCGAAAGAATTGGTCACGCTGTATGAAAATTCGCGCGATTTCAAACAGTCGTCCATCTCGTACCCGAATTTTCTGGATTGGCAGCGAATGAATAGCGTTTTTTCGTCAATCGCCGCCTTCCGCCCGGACAGTTTCAATCTGACTGGCAGCGGAGAAGCGCAGCAGGTCAACGTCGAGATGGTGTCCTCAGATTTTTTTCCGATTCTAGGAGTGCGTCCGCTGATGGGGCGCACGTTCACAGCGGAGGAGGACAAACGTGGCGCATCGCCAGTGGCGCTGATTAGCGAAGGTCTGTGGAAGGGAAAATTCGGGAGTTCAGCGCAAATCTGCGGGACGACGATCACGATGAACAGGAAGGGCTACACGATTATCGGCGTAATTCCCGCAGGTTTGCACCTTGCAGTCCAAAGTTATCAAGATAAAAACGAGGTTTTCGTTCCGGTAGCAACTTACGACGATCCTTTCTTCCAGGACCGCGGAGTGCACGAAGGAATGGCCGCGGTTGGCCGTCTGAAGCCGGGCGTCACACTGGCGCAGGCGCACGCAGATATGGACGGAATCGCGAATCGTTTGGCTGCCGCCTATCCCAATGCTGACAAGGGCGCTGGAATTACAATCGTACCGTTGAAGGAGGAGATGGTCGGAGAAGTACGGCCGTTCCTGTTGGTATTGCTTGGCGCGGTCGGTTTTGTGTTGCTGATTGCGTGCGTGAACGTAGCGAACCTGCAACTCGCTAGATCCAGCAGCCGCTCGCGCGAGTTTGCGATACGCGCCGCGCTGGGCGCAAGCCAGACGCGCGTGATCCGGCAACTGCTGACGGAAAGCATTCTGTTGGGGCTGGCTGGCGGCGCGCTGGGGCTGATCCTGGCGCAATGGGGAACGCAGGCGGCGCTGAAGGTGCTTCCGGAGGCGTTACCTCGCGCTGAGGCAGTGGGGCTCGACGGCCGGGTTTTATTTTTCACGCTGGCCGCTTCGATTCTGGCGGGAGTTGTTTTCGGCCTCGCGCCAGCGCTCAAGACAGCGGAACCGAACGTGCAAGAGATGCTGAAAGAAGGCGGACGAGGCGTGAGCGGAGCCCGGAACCGCGCGCAGGGCGTATTTGTCGTGATTGAGATGGCGATGGCGCTAATCCTCCTGGTGGGCGCGGGCTTGATGATCCGCAGTCTCGTGGATTTGTGGAGCGTGAATCCCGGATTTAACCCGCACAATGTGCTGGTATTTTCTGCTTCGTTATCGCCGTCACTTGGCGCGGACGCTGCAACTACGAGAACTGCTCTTCGTCAGCTAGAGAGCACGTTGCAAGCGATTCCTGGCGTCAAAGCTGTCTCGCTGACGGGCGGTGCGCTGCCCATGCAAGGTGACAACGAACTGCCGTTCTGGCTGGAGGGGCAGCCGAAGCCCGCAAATACGAGTGAAATGAAGCCTACGCTTTTCTATTTTGTGGATCCTGGCTACGTAAAAGCGATGGGAATCGAGCTCAAGCGAGGGCGTTTCTTGATGGCGAGCGATGACGAACACTCTCAGCCGATCGTCGTGATCGACGAGAATTTTGCACGGCAATATTTTCCGAACCAAGATCCAATCGGGAAACAAATTAATCTCGGAATTATAGAAATGCACCTACAGGTGGTGGGAATTGTGGGCCACGTCAAACACTGGGGGCTCGATACGGACGCGCACAATACCATCCAGGCTCAGGCCTATATGCCGCTGGTGCAAATTCCCGACAAGTTGTTTATCGGGCCACCGGGTGCGACGGTGGTCGTGAGGACCGCGCAATCGCCAGCGACGGTCACAGAAACGATCCGCAAGGCGATCGAAGGGCTCAACAGCCAGGACGTAATGTACAACGCGCATACTATGGACGACATTATTTCCGATTCGCTGGCGGCGCGGCGATTCTCGATGATCCTATTGGGAGTGTTCGCCGCGCTCGCGTTGGCGCTTTCGAGCATCGGTATTTTCGGCGTGATTTCCTACGTAGTGAGCCAGAGGACGCGTGAGATCGGAATCCGGATGGCGCTGGGAGCGCAGCGCGGCGACGTTCTGCGGCTGATGCTGGGCGACGGAATGAAGATGACGCTGATTGGCGTGGCAATCGGAGTAGTGGCGGCGCTGCTGGTGACGCGGTTGATGCAGAACATGCTGTTCGGCGTGAGCGCGGCCGATCCGTTGACGTTTGCGGCAGTCGCCGTAATTCTAAGCGGCGTCGCGTTGCTGGCATGCTACCTGCCGACGCGGCGGGCGATGCGCGTGGACCCAATGGTGGCGCTGCGATATGAATAGGATGCTTGGAGTTTAAACGAAAAGGCGGGTGCGATTTGATTCGAATGATTGATGTCGAGAAGTCGTACGAATCGGGAGCGGGCAAGACGTGGGTGCTGCGGCGGATTAACCTCGAAATTGGTGACGGAGATTTCATTACAATCATGGGGCCCTCCGGCGCGGGCAAATCCACGCTGATGGGAATTATCGGGATGCTCGACGGCGCATGGAAGGGCGAGTACTACCTGCTCGATAACGCCGTCCACAAACTCGATAACCGCCGGCGCGTCGAGCTGCACAAGAAATACATCGGCTTCGTGTTCCAGCAATATCACTTGCTCGACAGCCTCACGGTTGCGGAAAATCTCGATCTTCCGCTTTCCTATCGCGATATCAAAAAATCCGAGCGCGATTCGATGGTCGCGGATGTTCTCGACCGGTTTCAGATCGTCGGAAAGAAAGATCTTTTCCCGAATCAACTTTCCGGAGGGCAGCAGCAGCTTGTTGCCGTGGCGCGGGCCGTCATCGGAAATCCGAAACTGATTCTAGCGGATGAGCCGACCGGCAGCCTGCATTCGAGTCAGGGAAAAATGATCATGGACTTGTTGAAGGGCCTGAACGAAGCCGGCACGACGATCATTCAGGTGACGCACAACGAAAATTGGGCGGCATACGGGAGCAGGATCATCCAGCTAGCCGATGGCTGGATCATCAGCGGCCAGACAAAAGTGGGCGCTGCCTAGACTTCGTTTCGGAATCGGGTGTGTTACAGCGGGCCGCGCGCGTATACGCGGCAGATGTATTCAAGCCGATCGGGGCGAGAGGATCGCCCGGAGGCACTAATGTCCACGTTCTGGCAGGACGTTCGCTACGGCGTGCGGATGCTCGTGAAGAGCCCTGGCTTCACGATTTTCGCTATCGCCGTTCTTAGTTTGGGTATCGCGGCGAACACGGCCATCTTCAGCCTTGCGGACACAGTGCTGCTTCGCCCACTTCCTTACCGTGACGCCAGACGTCTCGCCATGGTTTGGGAGGATAGTTCGGCCTACGGCTTCCCGCACAACACGCCCTCAGCGGGAAGTTTTGCCGAATGGAAATCGCGGAACCAGGTATTTGAGGACATGGCGGCGATTTCGTTTGGCGGATCGTTCAATCTCACCGGCGCAGGCCAGCCGCAGGAAATTCCCGGGCGAGCCGTGACCGCAAATCTTTTTTCGATTCTCGGCGTGACGCCAGAATTTGGCCGCAATTTTCAGCCCGAGGATGACGTTCCGGGCGCGCGCCACGTAGCTATTCTCAGCCACGGGCTCTGGCTCCGGCAGTTTGGCGGCGATCCGCAGATTTTGGGAAAAGAGATTTCGCTGAACTACGAGAAATACATGGTTATAGGCGTCATGCGCCGCGGATTTCAATTTCCGGATCGCGAAATCGAGATTTGGGTTCCTTCGCAATTTACAAAAGAAAAACTGGCGAACTTTGGGAATCATTCGCTCAACGTTGTAGCGCGATTGAAGCCAGGCGTTTCGATCGCGGCCGCGAATGCCAACCTCGCAACGATCGCGAAGCAACTCGAGCGCGAACATCCGGACGAAAATGCCAAAGTTGGCGCGTACGCGGTTCCACTCCGCGACGAATTCGCCGGAGCAACGAAATCCGCGCTATTTATTCTGATGGGCGCGGTTGGATTCGTGCTGCTCATCGCCTGTGCGAACATCGCGAATCTCCTGCTGGCGCGCGCCACAGGCAGGAGACGCGAACTAGCAATGCGATTGGCGCTCGGCGCGAGCAGATCGCGTATCACGCGCCAACTTCTCATCGAGAGCATCGTGCTGGCGCTGCCGGCCGGTGTCGCTGGGCTCCTTGCTTCGATTTTCACTGCGGATTTTCTTCGCCGATTGATTCCGACGGAATTTGCATCTACAAACGGCACGGGAGTAGACGGGCGCGTGCTCGCGTTCACAATCGCGATTTCCCTGGCGTCCGGAGTTTTGTTCGGAATTATCCCGGCGCTGCGAGTCTCGCGCATTGACCTGGTCACTTCGCTGAAGCAAGGGGGCGGGCAGAGCGGCGTCGGATCGGGCGGGCGGCGGCTGCGGGATGCGCTGGTGATCTGCGAAGTGGCGCTGGCGATCGTGCTGCTCTCGGGCGCGGCGCTGATGATTCACAGCTTCGAAGCGCTTTACCACCACGATCCGGGATTTCGCGCCGATCACGTCCTCGTGATGCGCACGCCTCTGCCGCGGCAAAAGTATGAAGCGTTCGCGCCGCGAGTGGCGTTCTACGATCAGGTTCTCGGCCGCGTCGAGAGTCTCCCGGGCGTTGAGTCAGCGGGTTACACCACCTGGATTCCCTTGACGAACTATGGAGGCGCATCAGGCATTCAGGTGGAGGGTCGCCCGGCACTCGATAGCAAAGTTTTGATTCCGAATGTTCGCATCATCAGCCGCGATTACATGGGTGCGCTGCAAATAAAGCTCGTTAAGGGCCGGCTGATCGAGAGCCGCGACGGAACGGGGACGCCTGCGGTAGCGGTTATTAACGAAACGATGGCGCGCAATATCTGGCCCGGCGAAGATCCCATCGGCAAGCATTTCAAGACGGGAGATTTCACTGACAAAACCCCGTGGATCACGGTCGTCGGAGTGGTTGGCGATGTGCATCAGGCAGGTCTCGACGTGCCGGCACGCGCTGAGCTGTACATGCCCTACGCGCAGCAGGATTTTGGATTTGAGCCTGAGTATCTCGCCGTGCGAACCAAGGGCGATCCCATGCAGATGGCCGAAGCAATTCGGCAACAAATCTGGGCCGTGGATAGCGAGCAGCCGGTTGCGGGCGTCATGCCGCTGGCGGATCTCGTGGACGATTATCTGACGCCGCGCCAAATGCAAACTTCGCTTCTCGGCGGGTTTGCCGGGCTGGCTTTGCTCCTCGCGGCCCTCGGAATTTACGCAGTTCTTTCGTTCTCAGTAACGCAACGAACTCAGGAAATTGGAGTTCGCATCGCTTTGGGCGCGCGGCGCGAGGATGTGCTGAAAATGGTTTTGTCGCAGGGCTTGAAACTATTTCTTATTGGCGCTGCCATCGGGTTAATTTCGGCGCTGGCGCTATCGCGCGCGTTGGAGCATTGGCTCTACGGTGTCAGCGCGAGCGATCCATGGTCGTTCGCCAGCGTCACGATTCTGCTTGCCGCGGTTACGCTGCTGGCCTGCTACATCCCGGCGCGCAGGGCGATGCGAGTGGATCCATTGGTGGCGCTTCGCTACGAATGAAGCTGGCAGCTATTTGTTTTTGACTGTGATGGACCGGGGCGAATTCGAAGGAGAAAAAGATGGCAAACGAACACTATCGGGAGATCTTGACGGGCTCGCTCGACGCAGACCACATCGAAAAAATGAAAACCGCCGGGTGGAAGCCGCTGGCAATCGAATGGGAGCGCGTGGCTACGGGAGCAGGTGAAGCGAAACGCCCACACGAGGAAATTCCATTCGGCGTGCAAATCGCGAAGGATTGCGCGCGCCTCGAAGAAAATCCCGCCGAAATGCGAATTCTCTTCGTGATGATGGAGTTGGTCGTACAGGATGCCTCGCTCACGGTCATCGCCGAAGAGCTGAACCGCCGTGGTTACAAGACGCGGAGCGGCAGCCCCTGGACGCCACTCTCGGTCTACAACGTGTTTCCACGTCTGGTCGAAGTGTCGCCGCGGATTTTTTCGGATGAGAGCTGGGTGTCGCGGCCGCGCCAGCTCACGCGCGTGCCCTGGAATTCGTGAAGCGGTTAAAGGGACGGCTCGGCTACAGGGTTAGCGTCCGTCACAACTCTTATGGATGGTGAAGCTTGCGCCACGAAAAGGACTGAGGCGATGCACGTCCATTCTTGGCCGTGTGCGTCTAAGGATCCAGGATGTGCACCGGGTGCTTCCAGGAGATTTTCGGCGCTTCTCGGAATTCGCTTCTGTTCAATATCAACTCATTCAACTCCGAGTTCGATTGAGGCCGAATCAATGGTGCCGCAAGCGGAAAACAATTTGGATGGCGTGCAGGGGCTGGCGCAGGAGATTGACGAGCAACTGCAAGAGCTCGGCAGCCAAAAGACGGACGATATTCGCGCAGTCCGCCGAGCATTCTCGAAGCGCTTGAAAGACGCGGCACCGCACGTCGTCACCGAGCTTGCGATGTTGCTGCTCGAATTGCCGGGACACGAGTATCGCTTTTTTGCTTACGAGCTGGTTCATCACCACGAAAGCGCGCTCTACAAGCTGAATGCCTGGCAGTTGGAGCAGCTCGGACGCGGGATTTCGAGTTGGGGCGCGGCGGATTGCTTCGGAGTTTTCCTTTCAGGTCCGCTCTGGCGCGAAAGGCGAGTGCCGGCAAGCCTGATTCACGACTGGGCGCGCTCGGCCGACCACTGGTGGAGGCGGATTGCGCTGGTCAGCACGGTTGCGCTGAACAGCAAGGCGCGGGGCGGCGAAGGCGATTCGCATCGAACGCTACAGGTATGCCGCATCCTCGAAAAAGACCGCGACCCGATGGTCGTGAAAGCGATGTCGTGGGCATTGCGCGAACTGGCCAAGGTGCAGCCTCGCGCGGTTCGCGCTTACTTAAGCGAACGGAAGACGATTCTGGCGCCGCTAGTACTGCGAGACGTGCAGAGCAAGCTCGAGACGGGATTGAAGAATCCGAGACCTCGACAGAAACCCGTAAAGACAAATTTGAAAAAAGTTCGGCGGGTTAATTAGCGTCACATGCTGATGCCGCCCATCCTCCTATCGAAAATGGCAACACCTAATCGAGCAGTAATTATAGAATCGGTGTCTCTTGTTCATTTCGGGGGCTCTTGGGATGGAAACTCTCTGGCAGGACATTCGATATGGCGTCCGAATGCTGTTGCGAAACCGAGGATTTGCCGTGGTGGCCGCCTTGACGCTGACGCTTGGAATTGGAGCAAACTCCGCAATTTTCAGCGTGGTGGATGCGTTGATGCTGCGGCCCCTGCCTTTTCCGCATTCGGACCGGCTGGTCAATATCTGGCAGACAGACGTGAATCGCGGAATCATGAGCGGCATGACATCGCCGCCGGAATTTCTCGAGTGGCGCGAACAGCAGAAATCCTTCGAGGAAATCGCCGGCTGGAAAACAGTTTTCAGGTCGGTCCGAGGAACGGAACATCCCGAGCAAGTCTGGGGCGGAGAAGTTTCATCGGAATTTTTGCGGATGCTCGGCGTCAGACCATATCTCGGCAGGGATTTTGTTCCCGATGATGAGACCCCGGGACATGGGCAGGTCGCGTTGATCAGCTACGGACTGTGGCAGCGTGAATTTGGAGGCGATCCCGGCTGGATTGGCCGGACGATCGAAGTGAACGACAAACCGTACGTGGTGATTGGCGTTCTACCGTATGGTTTTTCGCCCGTAGGAACGTCGGTGGCGTGGGATCTGTGGACCCCGTACACGTTTGATCGCGGCCACATGGATCGAGACGACACCGCGCTGATCGTCTTTGGCCGGCTCAAACCCGACGCCGCGATCGCCAAAGCGCAAGCTGAAATGGAAACAATACAACAGAACCAAAAAAGGGCGTTTCCGGACGTTCATCAGGACTTGGGAATCGGCGTCGTCAGCATGCATGACACTTTGAATCGAAGGTACAAGCCGGAACTGAAAGTTTTGCTGGTCGCGGTTGGCGTCGTGCTGCTGATCGCGTGCGTCAATGTGGCGAGCCTGCTTCTGTCGCGCTCGGCGACCCGCGAAAAAGAAATTGCGGTTCGCACGGCCCTCGGCGCGCGCCGGAGTCGCGTGGTTCGGCAGTTGCTGACGGAGAGCGTGCTTCTTGGGCTCGTTGGCGGTGTACTTGGCATCGCGCTGGCATACGGTGGAGTCGAACTGCTTCGATTGGGGCTTCCACCCCATGGTAGCCGCGGAGAAATTCCTCATGCGGACTGGATCACGATAAACGGACCGGTTGTGGCCTACACGTTCCTGATTTCCATTGTGACGGGAGTTTTGTTCGGCCTCTTCCCGTCGGTTCAAATGTCGTTTTCCGAGCTCGGAGAAACGCTGAAAGAGGGAGGGCGCGGCAGTATCGGAGGTCACCGCGGAGGAATGATGCGGTCGGGCTTGATCGTCACGGAAGTCGCGCTTTCGATCGTGCTCTTGATCGGCGCCGGACTCTTGATCCGCAGCTTCGTGCGAATGTTGACCGAGCATTTGGGATTCGACGCTCACAACGTGCTCACGATGCAAGTCTGGTTGCCTGAATCGCGCTATCCGGCCGGCCAGCCTGTGGCGAATTTCTTCCAGCAAGCGATTGAACGAGTTTCCGCGCTTCCCGGCGTCGCGTCCGCGAGCGCGGTGAATTTCGTCCCGTTGAGCGGCTGGAGAGCCGATCTCGATTTTGATATTGAAGGCCGCGCGACGCCCCGCGCAGGAGAACAATTCACCGCGCAATATGCAGTGTCGGATGCGAACTATTTTCGCACGATGAGAATTCCGCTTGAAGCCGGCCGCGAATTTTCGCCGGCCGACGGCGATCACACCGCCGGAGTCGCCATCATCAACGAATCGCTCGAGCACCGCTACTGGCCAAACGAAAATCCGATCGGCAAACAGATCCGGCTCCATTTCGATCCGCAGGAAACTCCGTGGCAGCCCTCGGCAAAAGAATCCTGGATCACCATTGTCGGCATCGTCGGAGACGTTCGCGAGTGGGGCTCCGGCGGAAAAACGCCGCCGCTAATTTACCTTCCCTATTTGCAGGCGCCGTCGCATTTAATGTGCCTCGTAATCCGCACCACCGGAAAACCCGAAGGGCTCGTGCCATCCGTCCGCGATGCTATCTGGTCGCTCGACAAAAACCAGCCCGTGGCCGAAGTAAAAACGATGGACGATTATCTCGATGCCGCGGTTTCACAGCGCCGCCTAAGCATGTTCCTGCTGTCCGCGTTTGCCGGCTTCGCTACTTTTCTCGCCGCAGTCGGGATCTATGGCCTCATGTCCTACGGTGTGTCCCAGCGCTCCCATGAAATCGGAATTCGAATGGCGCTGGGCGCAGAGCGCAGAGACATCGTGCGCCTCATCCTCGGTCAGGGCATGAGGCTGACGCTCCTCGGCGCCGCAATCGGTGGAGCAGTGAGCGTCGCGGCGATGCGCTGGATCGCCAGCGAGCTATACGGCGTCCGGGCATCCGACCCAGCGACGCTGATAAGTGTGATCGCGTTCCTAATTATCGTCGCGCTTATCGCCTGTTACGTGCCCGCGCGCCGCGCCACGAAAGTGGACCCAATGAGTGCGCTGCGCTACGGATGAGCAGATGATCTCTGCGGCTCGCAACAATCGCGACAAAGTTGCCAGCACGGAATATTGATTAAAGCCAATGAATCCAAAATGGACCCAGGGTGAACATGTCAACTCCGATAGTGGAAACGGGAGAAGCTCCGTATAGCGCTAAGCTCGAAACGAAATCGCCCATGCCCTCGCCATCCAATCGTACTCGAATCCTCGTCGCCGACGATCAAGCGGACGTGCGTGAAGCTCTGCGTTTGCTTCTAAAGAGCGAAGGATTCGAGACGGAGACGGTAGCTTCGCCGGCGGCCGTGCTCGCCGCGCTCGACACGCGCGAATTCGATGCAATTCTGATCGACCTCAATTACGCGCGCGATACCACGTCGGGGCAATCCGATCTTGACCTGCTTTCCAACATCCGAGCGAAAGACGGCGCTGTGCCGATCATCGTGATGACCGCGTGGGGGAGCCTCGAACTCGCAGTGGAGGCCATGCGGCGCGGAGCAAAAGATTTCGTTCAGAAGCCGTGGGAAAATAACCGCCTCCTCGCCATTCTTAAGACGCAGATCGAACTCGCCCATGCCATCCGGCGCAGCCAGCGGCTTGAGGCCGAAAATCGCCTGCTGCGAGCGGACGGACGCCCGACTTTGATCGCCGAGTCTCCGGCCATGCGGCCGGTAATCGAATTAATCGCGCGCGTCGGCCCGTCCGACGCAAACGTGCTTATCACCGGTGATCACGGTACGGGCAAAGACGTGGTCGCACGCACGCTGCACGCTCTCTCGCCTCGCTCCGGGCGCCCATTGGTCACCGTCAATGCAGGCGGCCTACCCGAGGGAATTTTCGAGAGCGAACTATTCGGCCATGTCAAAGGCGCATTTACCGACGCGAAGACGGATCGCGTGGGACGTTTCGAGCTCGCCGACAGCGGCACCTTGTTCCTCGACGAAATCGCCAATGTCCCGATGAATCTCCAGGCCAAATTGCTTCGCGCCCTCGAAACGGGAGAACTGGAGCGCGTTGGATCCTCGACCACCCGCCGCGTGGACGTAAGAATCCTCTCCGCGACGAACGCCGATATTTCCACCGAAGTTCGCGCTGGAAAATTCCGCGAGGACTTGCTCTTCCGCCTGAACACCATTGAAATCCATGTGCCGCCTCTGCGCGAACGCAAAGAAGACATTCCTCTCCTGGCACTGCATTTTCTGCGCAGTTCGGCGCAGCGATACCGCAAGAATCTCGCGGGATTCGAGCCAGTAGCGCTGCAATTGATGCTCGACCATCCTTGGCCGGGAAATGTGCGTGAGCTCGATCACTCCGTGGAACGCGCCGTGCTCCTCGCCGAAGGCGATCAAGTGCGCGCAAGCGATCTTGGTCTGCGCGTCTCCCGCGAAACTTCGTTGCGCCTCGACGATATGGGCCTCGAAGACGTCGAGCGCGTGCTCATCCAGAAAGCGCTGGCGCGCTTTGGCGGCAACGTGAGCCACGCCAGCAAGGCGCTGGGCCTCAGCCGCAGCGCCCTCTATCGCCGCTTGCAGAAATACAACCTTTGAGTCCACTCGCGTACGAGCGGCGCATCCTCCTGCTGGCGCTCGCGGCGGGCGGCGTAGGCACGGGCGTCGCGCTGCTTCTGCTCTGGTTCGGCAATTTCACACCTCGGGTGCAGTGGACGCTCACCGTTGTCATTGCCGTTGCGTGGCTCGGCTTTGCCTTCAGCGCTGAACAACGAGTGGTCTTCCCGATGCGCACCCTTTCGAATTTGCTTGCCGCGCTGAGGGAAGGCGATTTCTCCATCCGCGCTCGCGGAGCAAATCGCGACGACGTGCTAGGTGAAGTACTGCGCGAAGTAAACGCGCTCGGCGACACACTGCACCGCCAGCGTCTCGGCGCACTTGAAGCCACCGCTCTCCTCCGCAAGGTGATGGAGGAAATTGACGTCGCCGTATTCGCGTTTGACGGCAGCGGACGCCTCAGGCTCGTGAATCGAGCCGGTGAGCGCCTTCTCGACCAGCCCGCCATTCGCGTCATGGGGCGAACCGCGGCCGAATTGGGCCTGGCGAATTGCCTGGCATACGAAGGGCCGCACATAGAAGCCATCGCGTTCCCGGGAAAATCGGGGCGTTGGGAAATTCGCCGAGGCAGTTTTCGCGAAGGAGGCCTCGCGCACCAGTTGCTCGTGATTTCCGATTTAAGCCGCGCCTTGCGTGAGGAAGAGCGTCAAGCGTGGCAGCGTCTGATTCGTGTGCTGGGGCACGAGCTCAATAACTCGTTGGCGCCCATCAAATCCGTCGCCGAGAACTTGGCAACTCTCTTGAAACGCCCGACGCGCGCGTCGGATTGGGAAGAAGATATGCAGCGCGGCCTCGTAGTGATAGCCACGCGCTCGGATAGCCTGGCGCGTTTCATGAATGCTTACGCTCGCCTAGCGAAATTGCCGCCGCCGGCTTTGCAGACAATGGAAGTGGGACCGTGGATCCGTCGCGTTGCCGGGCTCGAACCGCGCATGCAGATTGGTTTGAACGCAGGCCCGGAGTTGAAAATCAATGCCGATCCCGATCAACTCGAGCAGCTTTTAATCAATCTCGTGCACAACGCGGTGGACGCATCGCTCGAAACCGGAGGCGGCGTGCAAGTCGGATGGAAGTCGCTCGACGGCTATCTCGAAGTCTGGGTGAAAGACGAAGGCCCGGGTATTCCAAATCCGGCGAACTTATTCGTTCCGTTTTTTACCACCAAACCGGGCGGCTCGGGGATTGGGCTCGTCCTCAGCCGGCAAATCGCGGAAGCGCATCGCGGCACGCTCACGCTCGAAAACGTGCCGCAAGGGCACGGTTGCGAAGCGAGGCTGCGCCTTGCGCTCGGGAATTAATCGCTCGGCGGTTCGATCAATATCACGCGGTGCCGAAGCTCTTGCGTGATTTCGTCCGGAGTCGCTTCCGGCGGAAACTTCACCGGCTCGCCGATTGTCACGCGCACCGTCCCTGGTCGCGCCATTCGCTTGCCTGCCTGCCGAATTTCGAAGAGACCGTCAATCCTCACTGGAACAACCGGTACTTTCAATTGTGACGCCAGCAGCCCGATTCCTCCATGAAACGTCGCGACCGATCCATCATTGGTTAATTCGCCTTCCGGAAAGATGAGGACGCTTTCGCCCCGTTCGATCAGTTCGCCTGCATAGGAAAAACTTTCGCGGAATCCTGAACGGCGCGGCAGCGGAAACACGTTGAACAACGACACCACCAGAAAATACTTCAAACGTTCGAGCAAGCGGCGTGGAAACGAGAATTCCGCCGGCGGGAGCCGCATCGCTGCGAGTCTTTCGCCATCCATCGCCGTTGCCAGATGATGCCGGATACGAAATGGCAAGCCCGCCAGCACAAACCCGACATCGAGGTAGGTCACATGATTGGAAACCACAAGAAATGGTCCGTCGGCCGATCTAATCCGTTTGCGTCCGCGTACCCGAGGAGCGGCGAGGATCATCGTTGCTGGCCAGGTGAGCGCGTAATAGATAAGAAAGCGCCAGACACGAAAAGGCCAGCGCTGCGCCCAGCGCGGATATACAAATCCGTGCGCAGGCGCCGCGGGCGCGGTCAGCAACTGCTCGAGATCGCCGACCGTCTTCGCCTCTGAAAAGCGCTTCTCGCTTAAATCCACCTGGTATCTGTCTTCGAGAGCGCTCATCAGTTCCACGCGATCCACTGAACTGAGATTCAAATCGGAGGAGAGCTCATCGCCCGGCGAAGGCTGCCTCGGCTTCCTGTGCGTAATTTGGGAGATGAGTTCCGTGAGAGCGCTGGCTGGAATTTCCTGCGCGGGCTCGCGCCTTTCCATTTCGGCCGTCACGACTTCGCGAATCTTCGCGAGCACAGGCTTTTGCGTGGGCGTTCGCGGGAAATCCTGATCCTTCCAAAGGAACCACCGGCGGATTTGCTGATAGGAGGCGAGGGATTGGTTCGCCTGTCTCACGGCTGATTCGGCTACGGCATTTGCGTCGCCGCCCGTTTCGCGCAACAGCAAAACAGCGCACGCCTCCGCGTTTCCGTCGCCCTGCACGTCCAGCCCGAGCACAACGCAATCGCGGACGCTTCGATTCTTGCGTAGCTCCGCTTCCAAATCTTCCGGAAAAACTTTCATTCCTTCGGGCGTGACGATCACGTTTTTCTGGCGGCCGCGAAAATACAGCCGGCCCTCGTCATCCCGATCGGCAAAGTCGCCGGTACGGAACCATCCGCCCTCGCCGAGCGGCGTCAGCTGTCCGCCCTTCCAATATCCGGCAGCGATATTCTCTCCCCGCACCATCAACTCGCCGTTCTCGTCGAGCTTCACTTCCTGGCCCGGCAGGACCTTCCCGATTGAGCCTTCGCCCAACTTGAAAGGATGGTTCACGCTGATCAGCGACGCGGTTTCCGTCAGGCCGTAGCCTTGAATCACGGCGTAACCAAGCCGGCTCCAGAACTTTTCTTCTTCGGATCGCAGCGCGGCGCCTCCGGATATCAGCGCCCAGAATTTCCAGCCAAACCGCGAATGGATTTTTCGGAATCGCCACCACCGCTTGAGAAAGCTCTCTTTCTCGGCGGCAGCAAGATCGAGATAAAAGGCGTCGAGCTGGCCTTCCGCTTCCAGATCGCGTTCGAGTTTGTCGCGCAAAGACTCGATTAGGCGTGGCACCGTCACCAGGACCGACACGCGCTCCCGGCGAATCGTCGCCGCGACTTCCCCGGGCCGCAACGAATCAAGAAAGATCGCCGTTCCGCCCAGAATCTGTGGAATAAAGATTCCGAGGATTTGCCCGAACACGTGGCTGAGCGGCAAAAGATTGAGTAGCTTCAACGGATGAAAGAAACGTTCGTAGCGGCGGTACTTTGCGATTTCCGTCTCGATTGGTTCGAGGCCAGACAGTATGTTGCCGTGAGTCAGGACAACGCCGCGTGGCTCAGCCGTCGTCCCCGAAGTAAAGACTATCTCCAGGATATCCTCCCGCTGGAGCTTGGGCGGGTTGTAAGGGGATTTAACGTGGACGCTGAGCGAGGCGCGAAGGTCGTCCAGCGTGAGCGTAGGAATTCCCTCAATCGCGGGCAGATCGCGTGCGATAACGGCTAATCTGACCTTCGCCTCATCCGCCACCCGGCGCGCGAATTCCGGGGACGCGATGGCATCCATCGGCACGCTGACTGCGCCGCGCAGAAGGCAGCCGAGAAACACCGCCAGCCATTCACCGGAGCTTCCGCCCCAAATTAGGACGCGGTCGCCTCGCGAAATGCCACGAGATTCGAGTTCGCGCGCGAACTGCGACGCCACTGACAATAGCGTTCCGTAGGTCCAGCGGTCCGTTCGAAAGCCGCTGTGCCATACCACTGCAATTTCGCGGCTTGGCCGCGAATCGGACCTGAAGTATTCGGCGAGTGAACCGTGCCTCACGGCCATGCGAATTTCTCTCAGACTGAGTTTCGCGCAATCCTGCCTTACGTGTGAGAAATTCGATTCGGGAGCGACAGTGGCAAGCCTGTCGGTAGGACTGCGAGCTTCGGGCCCCGAAAACGAAAAGGCCCGGTGATCGGTTCTGACGATCACCGGGCCTTCGCGTAGGAGGAAAAACTCGTACTCAATCTTGCGGCTGCGGTTGTTGCGGTTGCTGTGATTGTGGCTCAGCCGCCGGCTGTTGCGTTGTGGCTTCGGCCGGTTTTGCATCCGTCTTATCAGCCTGTGACGAAGCCGGAGTATTCGAATAGTAGGTTAGATAGGGCAAGAACGGTGTGACTTCGAACGGCATCTTCTCGCGTTCCGAAATCAACGCTACTGGCTTATTCTTGACCATGTCAACCTTGTCCGACCAGGCATCCATCTTGATGCGGCCTCCAAGTGGCAGTGCGGAAATCTGGTCCAATTTGGCCATCTGGATCTGTGGCGCCGACCCTACTAATTGCTGGGCGAGATAGACGCGGTTGCCGAGCTTCGGATTGATCAAGGCCGGCAACGCCTTCTGCTCCGCATCCAGCTGTTTTAGAAACAGACCCGCGTTTGCAAGCTTCTCCTTGTAAGGAGACGCCTTCAAGAGTTCGAGTGCCTTCTGGTTCGCGAGATCGGCATCATGGGCATTGTCGCGGAACGACAACCGAGCCATGATTTCCGTCGTCGGAATGTTCGTCAAATCGTTGAAGCCCCACTGATCGGTGGAAGGCTTGGTCACGATGATCTCGCCCATTTCCTGCGCGAGCATCGCTGCCAGGCTAGCCTCATCCGGAAGCACGTCGAGCAAGCCGCGGCTGATTACGATGGTGTGGCCGATCGAAAAAGACTCAAGCGTTGAAGTCAGCAAAACGCGGCATCGAACTTCGGGCTGAATATCAACGTTGCTTGTGTATTCAATGTTGTTGACCACTGTGGCCAGAACTTTATCCACGGGACCCGAGGGCGCCATCAAGCCCGAGCGTTGCAGCCGCTCGATCACGTTGTCCTCGGCTTCATGCTGCCATTGCCGCTCTGCCTCGACCGGTGAAGGATCCTGAGACGCAGCAGCCTGATCCTGAATCGCGCCCGGTGCTTCCACTGTCAATTCGCTGAATTCGCTCTCGCGTCCGGCGTTCCTCAGGTTGTAGCCCCAAAGGCGCGTTTGCGACTTGAAACGCACGCTGCCGCCAAAGACATCCTTGAGGTTCGATTCCTGGCTGTAGACGTACGTAGGCAGCCAAAGACCCGACTGCATGTTTGTGCGCCAGCTGTCAAAGTGAAGATTGAATCCGCCCAAAGTAGCAATCGGCGTGTACACGCCGTTGAAACGGACGATTGTGTAGTCCTGCTCCGTGGCCCAAATGCGGCCCTTGAAACGGCCCTTGCCCGTCTTCGGCAGAGGGCTCACATCGAAAACCAAGCAGCGCACTTCGCCGAGAAACTCCTTGCGTACGTAATCAAAATGGTAGTGCGCGCGGTCGAAGCCATTGGCGTCAACAAACACCATTTCCAGGAAGCCTTCAGGAACGTACTGCGAGGAAACGAAATCGGAAAGGTGCGTAAGTGGTCCAGCCGCCATCTTGCCCTTGCCGGCTTTCTTGTCGAGCAGAGAGTGATCTACAACGCCCTTCTTGAAATCGGCCAGCCCGAGGAAGTAGTGATCCTTCACCGGTGTGCTGCCGAGTTCCTTATCCGGGCGCATGTCTTGAATGTAAGTTTCGATGAGCGGGCTATATTGCCGGATCACCTGAACTTCTTTTTGCTCGCGGGCGGTGATGCGATCCACCACCTGATCGACACCCGAGCTTGCTTGCTGAGCGCCTGCCCAGCTCGGCAACAAAGCAACGACTGCCGCCAATAAGAAAGGTTTCATCCACGCGCGCATGGCAAATCTCCCCTTAACAGAATCTCTAGACTTTAGTAGGCCAATTCAAAAGTGATATGGACCATTCCGGCATAATCGACAGGCTGGCCGTTTTGTCGCGCCGGTTTGAACTGGATCTGGTGTGCCGCCGCTTCGGCCGCTTCATCTAGACCATATCCCAATCCGCGAACAACTTTTTGCACCTCGACTTGCCCATTTGCCGAAAAGACAACCTGTAGCGTTACGTCGCCTTCAATCTTTTTTTGCCGCGCTAGCTCTGTGTATTGCGGCCGGGGCTTAGAAATAATCTCAACAGGTTCGTTGCCCGGATTCGTATTTGCCGCAGGCTTGATTTTCGGAGCAGCCGCCGCGGGACTTTGATCACTGAACCCACTCTGCTGTACCGCACCGGTACCTGCCCGGCCTCCGCCACCACCGCCCGTTGCAATGCCATTTCCAAATCCAGAACTCGCGACTACTCCACGTGCGCCCTTCGCTCCGCCTGTCCCGTTTCCATATCCGGGTCCCGTCGGCAGATCGTAAGACCCTACCGTCGCTATATTTGGCGAACCGTGGCTGTTCGGATTTGCCGGAACGCCATTAGGATCTCCGAATCCGCCCGTCTGTACCGCCTCACGCGGTTTTTTCAAAGTGGGAATCGCAGAACTACCGAGAGACGGCACTGGCGTCTTATCCGCAAAAACCGGCTTCACGGTCGGCGCATCAGGGTGCGGAGTATCTCTCTTCGCCGTCGCAGGCTTCGCGATTGGCGACGTGAACACCGGCGACATGATCCGCGGCTTCGGCTGCTCCACAGGAACTGGCTGCACCACTTTCGCAAGCACTGGCTGCTTCACAGGAGCTGGCTGAGGCGCCGGACGCGGTTGTGGTTTCCATGGAACGATCGGAGGCGCGGCTATCGGCGTAATCCAATAGCGCGTGACGACTTCCAGTCGCTGCGGCATCAGCATTGGTATTACAACCAGTAGTACCAGGGCCACGAATTCCAATCCGAGTCCTGCGCCAAACGAGCGAAAACGTGACTCGCCGTCCGGCAGCGGTGAAAACAGTACTCTCGACGTCGAGGCCATAGCCTTCTCCGATGGTGCGACAATTAGCGTATGAGCTGTGCGCACGGGCAAAATTTTCCTGCGCTGGGCAGAAAGTACTAGACCCACGGGTTGCGGCGAATAGAACTAAAGTACCATTCTATCGCCTGCCGTGTTGAAAGCATAACCTGTTCCAGCGCTGTACGAATGTACAATACGGCACTGCCGTATATGCTCAATACACAGTGTTTTGTACGGGGGCTGGGGCGCGACATTCAGGCTATAAATGGCCATTTGATGCCGCATCCTGACTGTGATGCCACTTCCTCCGTAATCGTTTACTAGCAAAAACGTGACCACTTCGGTATCTAAAAATCGGAGAGGGCGCGGAGCCCCTGACGGCCCTCGCGCCCTCTTTTCTTTCTACTGTAGTAGTTGTTGACCGCTGTTCGACTAACGTCCCTCTATCGCGACGAACCGCGTGACTCCACCAGTATTGACGAGCAGTAGAATCGGGCCCTTGTTCGTCCCGACTGCCTGCTCGAACTCATGCGAGTTCGTCACTGGCTTGTGATTCACTTCTTGAATCACATCGCCACGGCTAAGTCCCGCTTCCGCTGCTGGACTCGATGGATCTACCGAGCCGACAACAACTCCGTGCGTGGCGGCTGGCAGTTCGAGTTCCTGTGCGATTTCGGGAGTGAGTGTTTCAACTTGAACGCCGTCAAGGCTCGATCCGGAACCTTCGGTCACCGGCGCCTTCGCGTCCTTCTCCGGCAATTCACCTAGCGTAACGTTGAAGTTCCGGGCCTGCCCGTCGCGAATCACTCTCAAATCCACAGACGTTCCGGGAGCCATCTGCGAAATGCGCAAACGAAGGTCGTTGGCATCTTCGACTTTCTGGCCATTGAGCGCCGCAACCACATCGCCGCGCTTCAAGCCCACCTTCGACGCCGGACCATCGCTGCTCACATCTCCGATTAATGCACCGCCTTGATCTTGCAATCCGAAAGACTTCGCAAGCGCAGGCGTAACGCTCTCGATGTGCACACCAAGATAGCCACGAATCACTTTTCCGTGAGTCACCAGCTGATCCATCACGGAATGCGCCATGTTGATCGGAATGGCGAAGCCGATTCCCTGATTGCCACCGCCATTGCCGGGCAATATTGCAGTGTTGATTCCGATCAAATCGCCGTGAAGATCAATCAACGCGCCGCCGGAATTTCCGTGATTGATTGCCGCGTCAGTCTGAATGAAATCTTCATAGCCTTCGATCGCGCCGCCGAGGCCGCGATTCGTCGCACTGACGATTCCCATCGTGGCCGTTTCGCCGATTCCAAACGGGTCGCCGATTGCGAACACCACATCTCCCACTTGAACTTTCGTCGAATCGCCAATCGTGAGAGCAGGCAGATTCGTCGCGTCAATCTTCAAAACCGCGACATCTGTTTGTGCATCCGTGCCCACAAGCTTCGCTGTAAATTCGCGACGGTCGCTCAGCGCCACTTTGATATCCGTCGCGCCGTCGATCACGTGATTGTTGGTCAGGATGTAGCCATCAGGAGAAACAACAACGCCCGAGCCCAAACTCTGCTCGCGCTGCGGCTGTTGCTGCTGATGTTTAAATTGCTCTCCGAACTGATCGCCGAAAAATTGCTTGAACATCGGATCGTTGAAGAATGGCTGCATCTGCTGGCTGGATGGCTTCACCATCTTCGATGACGACACGTTTACCACCGCCGGAAGAGCTGGCTTCACGCTCGATGAAAAACCGTTCGCGAATCCGCCGAGACTCACCGGATTTGTGTTCGTCGCCATTTTGACGGGGATTTTGGCGGCCCCGAACACCGCATGGCCGGACCAATTCACGGCCCACACGCTGAAAATGCCGCCGGTTACGAGGGCTGCCACCAGCACCGTCACCGCAACCCAGCGGCGAATTCCAATTACTTTACCGCTCATCGTTAGATCTCCTTTGCGATTCAAACCCGGGCGCTTGGCCCGTATGATGAAGTTGAACTATTTCCGGATTCTATCAAAAATTTGTTCTGCTAAAAATCCTGTCCCGCTGGCCTTTCACTGAAAGAGCATAACGCCGTACCACTTCTGCTCCATTAGATGCAGACGGGACGTCTCGCGATAGGTTAGCATCGCCACTCAGGGTGGACGGCCCGGCGTTGGGAAACTTTTCGCCGTTGCCTCCGTCCAACTACACGCAAATGAAGCAGTTCCGGGAGTTAGTTGGCACGAGCGCTCGAGAGACCCTAATACTTTTAAATTGGAGATTCGAATGATGCGCAGGCCAGCTCTACTCGCATTTGCGGCCGCACTTGTTTTAATCGGCGCGTGGCCCGCGCGCACCTCGCCCGGTGTGCAAAGTTCCGGCAATTCGTCTTCGGCGACAGATTCCGAAATGGACAAAAAACTCGCGTCGATCGCCGGCGAAGCGATGACGGATGCAAAACCTTATCAATATCTCGAGGAGTTAAGCGACGACATTGGCGGACGCGTGACCGGATCGGCGCAAGCGGCCGCGGCGATTGTCTGGGGCACAGAAAAAATGAAAGCAATCGGCCTCGAAAACGTTCACACCGAGACATTTGAAATGTCGCGAGGCTGGACGCGAATTTCCGCGAACGCGGACGTCGTCTCTCCGATTCATCATCGGCTCACGCTTTCATCACTCGGTTGGGTCGGATCCACGCCGCAGGGCGGTGCCGAAGGTGACATCATGACCGTAAACATGTACCAGCTTGCAGACGAGATGAGCAGCAACTCTGCGAAATGGGCAGGCAAAATCTTACTCGTCGTTCGCAAGGGCGACGCGCCACCGCCGCAAGAGCGTCGAGCGTTATTTGCGAAGTTCGGACCATTCCTCAAGGCCGCTTACGACGCGCATGCCATCGCCGTGATTGGCGGACAAGGCGGTTCGAAATCGCAGGGAATGAATATTACGCATACGGGCGTCCTTGGATTCGACACGAGCTACGACATCCCCGTCGTGAGCCTGACTGATGAAGATCAGGAGCAAATTGAACGTTTGATCGACCGCGGAAAAACTGTGCGGATAAAGATGAATGTCCAGAACCGTTTCACCGATGGCCCCGTCCAAAGCGCCAATGTAATTGGCGAAATTCGAGGCACGCAGAATCCCGAGCAGATTGTTGTCGTCGGCGGCCATTTGGATTCCTGGGATCTGGCCGAAGGCTCGACGGACAACGGCATGGGTACGACGACGACTCTCGGCGCTGCTGAAGCCATCGTGAAATCCGGAGCCAAGCCGCGGCGCACTCTTCGCTTCGTGCTGTTCACGGGAGAAGAGCAAGGCCTGCTCGGCTCGCTCGCTTATACCAAACTTCACAAAGACGAAATGACGAGCCATGTTGCGGCAGTGATTCTCGACAACGGACAAGGTCCAGTGAACGAATTCAATCTCGGAGGACGCGCCGATTTGATTTCCGCTGCGAAAGATTTCGCAAAGAAACTAATGTCATTCGGCGAAATCGCCGTGAATGACGACGTTGAATTTGGCACGGATACCGGGTCGTTTTGTCTCGTCGGCCTTCCCGGGATAAATCTCGGCCAGGACTCGCCGGATTATAAATACACGCACCACTCCGAGGCGGACACGTACGACAAAGTGAAGCCGGACATCCTGGCGCGCGATACCACCGTGATGGCGCTTACGGCGTTCTGGATTGCCGATCGAGAGGAGCGCCTCGCGAGTCCGTGGCCGCCCGAGAAGACAGCCCACATGCTCATCGAGAAACATCAGGACAGCATGCTGAAAGCATTCGGCCTCTGGCCCTTCGGAAATTTAGGCAGCGAGCCAGAGAAAAAGCAATAGCTAGCTGATCAGGCGCGCGATGAAAAATGCTGCGGCGGCAGCCAATCCGCCGACGAGGACGGTCTGCAGCCCGCCCCGCCATGGCTTGACGCCAGTGAAGTAGCCTTTCACCGATCCGAACGCAGCGAGGGCGAGAAGCGTTACTCCCACGGAAACCCATAACGCTTGCCTGACATCGTGGCGCATCAGCATGTACGGCGCGAGAGGGATCAGACCGCCGACAATATAGGATCCCGCAATGGTCGCAGCGCTTCGGCCGGCGCGTGCCGGATCGGGCTCCTCAAGTCCCAATTCGAAACGCATCATGAAATCCACCCAACGCTTTTTGTCGGAACAAATGGACGTGACGATGGGCGCCATCTGCACTTCCGTTAGTCCGTAATCCTGGAATACTTTGACGACTTCCAATTTCTCGACGTCCGGGAGCTCTTCGCACTCGCGGTACTCCCGAATTTTTTCCGATTCGTAATGCTCCGTATCTGTCTTCGCCGCAAGATATCCGCCGAGGCCCATGGCGATCGAGCCAGCGGCAATTTCCGCGAGCCCGGCGGTGACAATCAGAGCGCCGGCCGTCGCTGCCACAGCGCCCGTCAAGCCGGCCGCAAGCGCGAACGGCACCGTCAGGCCGTCCGACATCCCAATCACGATGTCCCGCACAGCGGCAGTCGCTGTGAAATGTTTCTCCTCGTGCTGATGCTGGTGCTCTGCCCCCGCCATTCTTCACTCTCCGCTTTCGGCTAAATCACGGCGTCCGGCGATTTTCAGACGCCGCGCGCCTCGCAGCCCGAAAGAGTTATAATTATCGGGCAACAACCGTATTTGAGGAGAAAAAAATGAGCCAGACATCCGGACAAGGCGCTGCAGCTCAAACAGCTTTCGTACTGCCGCCTCTGCCCTACGCTTTCGATGCACTCGAACCTTATATTGACGCTAAAACGATGGAGATCCATCACGATAAGCACCACGGCGCATACGTGACGAATCTCAACAAGGCTCTCGAAGGCCACGCCGACCTTCAGAAGCTCTCACTCGAAGAACTGATTGGCCATCTCGATCGCGTGCCCGAAAATATTCGCACCGCAGTCCGCAATAACGGCGGCGGTCATTCCAACCACTCCATGTTCTGGAAGATCATGAAGAAGGGCGGCGGCGGCGAACCGAAGGGCGAGATCGGAGAAGCCATCAAGAGCGCCTTCGGCAGCTTCGCTGACTTTAAAACAAAATTCAACGAAGCAGCTACCAAGCGCTTCGGTTCCGGCTGGGCGTGGTTGCAATTCACCGGCGGCAAGCTGACCATTGATTCGACGGCGAATCAGGACAGCCCAATCATGAATGGCAACAAGCCAGTCATGGGCCTCGATGTTTGGGAGCACGCTTACTACCTCAAATATCAGAATCGCCGCCCGGAATACATTGAAGCGTGGTGGAACGTCGTAAACTGGGACGAAATCACCAAGAACTTCGACGCCGCAAAGAAGTAAGCGCCGAAGGCTCCGCTACACTGGAACTTCACAGCCCGGAGGCTCAGCTTCCGGGACAACTCAACGTTCCGAAGAGCCGCCCCGGAAAAATCTCCGGGGCGGTTTTTGTTTTTGCGTTCTTGTTTTCGCTATGATCAGTGCGCCCAAATTTTTGCTGGATCAGTTTCGTAGGGATAGACGTGGACCATCCAGTTAAAAACTACGGCGGACCATCGTCCGCCAGCACTTTCGCACGCGTCTTGCGTCGCGATGGAGCCGCGCAGCCCGAATTCGCTCCAGTTCACTCGCATTAATCCCTCACCCTTCGGCGGCATGCACAGATTGACGTGTTGGTGCCATTTCGCCACGCTGAGAGGGATTCGCTCGTTCAGTTGATCCTCGGTGTACGGGCGCGGCGCGGTGTACATGGCGCCCTCGAGTTCGTATCCGCCGCCAACTTTCTTGTACAGCAGCGATGTCGGGTGCGCCGGGTTGAAGGTGAATTGCGCTTCAATCGCGTTCTTGTAATTCGTAAAGTGGTAGTGGTCCTGCGGAAGCTCCGGATGGAAAATTTTGAATCCATCGTCTAGCGCCACGTGGTAATCCTTGTACTTTTCGATCGCGGGCCGGAGCGTTGCCAGCACTTCCTCGGCGCGCTTCTCATCGCCGGGGCCTGGTGGCCGCATCGACGTCATGCGCATGTGCGGCCCCATTTCCATGTGCATGTCGGACATTTGCTGATTGGCCGTCACGGCCGCTTGGGGAGGAGTGGTTGAGTCGTGCTGCGTGTCGCCCATGTCCATTCCTGCCATGCCTGAATTGTCTTTTGGTTGGCCCTGACTTTGGCCCTGCTGCGGAATTTGTTGGGCACCGGCATTCGGGAGGATGCCGATTAAAAGTGCCGTCGCGAGAATGATTAGGTGACGTTTGGTCATGTATTCGGCCTCTGCTTTAGTTAACGCTTTAGGGCGTTAAATGTTGCGAAAGGGGTGCAATTTTGTCTCGATTAGAATTTCCTCCGTTGTTTGTTTTGTTGGAGTTACGGCGATTTCTAATAAATTCCAGTCTCGATTAGAAATGCAGGTCCGACTGACCTCGGCGCTTCTTCGAGACTCGGGGCAGGCCCCGATATTGCATGGTGCTGCTACGACCCTAGCAGATGGGAATCCTGACGGCAAATGGGAAATTTGTAAGGGTTATAGTACCTACCTGGACGTGACGGAGCTTTGGGGTAAGTCGAGAGATGGAAAGGCCGAAAAGCCTCACCTCTGAAGAGGTGAGCTACATAACGCGGAGGCGAGATTTTCCGCCTATTATACCGACACGTTTTTAACTTGGGTACGTCCAAAGAGTTGCGACCGTGTCCTCACCAGACCAGCATGGCCTCGGCAATTACTTCCACGAAATTGAAACTCCCGAATGGCTAGGCGCAGAGATAGAATGTCGCGCCGCCGGGAACGAACGCGACTGGACGACTCACGGCTATCCGGGGACGGAGGAAATTTATGAAGAGATTTGTGCTGATGGCGATTCTTGTGCTGGCGGGTGGCGTGGTGTCGCATGCGCAGGCTGACAAACCTTTACTGCTGCGCGAGCCTTCGCTCAGCAAGACGCAGATCGCGTTCATCTATGGCGGAGATATCTGGCTAGTCAGCCGGGATGGAGGCGACGCGATCCGGCTCACATCGGGCACGGGTGCAAAGGCGTGGCCAAAATTTTCGCCGGACGGCTCGCAGATCGCGTTCTCAGGCGATTACGAAGGTAAAACAAACGTCTACGTTGTGCCCGTTACCGGCGGTGTTCCCCGGCGAGTCACCTACGAGCCAGGCCCTGACGTTGTTTCCGGATGGACGAACGACGGCAAAAATATTCTATTTGCCTCAATGCGAGATAGTTCAACGCGCGGAATGTTTCGGCTATTCACCGTTTCTGCCGGAGGCGGATTCGCCACGGCGCTGCCGCTTCCGCGCGCGTGGGAAGGATCGTATTCCGAAGACGGCTCGCATCTCGCGTATCGTCCCGTGTCCATGCCCTTTGGGACCTGGTCGCATTATCGTGGCGGCACGTCTTCGGCCATTTGGATTGCCAATCTCTCCGATTCGCAGATCGAGCGCGTGCCGCGAAAAGATTCGGTGGATCTGAATCCGCTTTGGATCGGAGGTACGATTTATTTCCTCTCGGATCGCAACGGAATTCCCACAATCTTTAGCTACGACACGAAATCAAAAGAAGTGACCGAGGTGATACCGAATCTCGGCCTGCCGATCAAGGACATGTCCGCAGGCCCCGGCGCAATCGTCTACGAACAATTCGGCGCCATTCACATTTACGATCTCGCGGCGCACCACGAGCATCCGGTGGAAATTCGCGTGGCGGATGATCTGCCCGAATCCCGCCCGCACTTCGAAAATGTGGCCAAGAAAATAGAAAACGCGGTGATTTCTCCCACGGGAGTGCGCGCCGCGTTCGAAGCGCACGGAGAAATCCTTACCGCGCCCGCGGACAAGGGCGACATCCGCAACATCACCAACACGCCCGGAGTGGCCGAGCGTGATCCGGCATGGTCGCCCGACGGAAAATCCATCGCGTATTTTTCGGATGAATCCGGCGAATACGAACTGCACATCCGCGATCAGAACGGAATGGGCGATGTTCGGAAATTCAATCTCGGGAATCCGCCATCATTTTTCTACGCGCCGCAATGGTCGCCTGATAGTAAGAAAATCGCGTACACCGACAAACGCCTAAACGTCTGGTACATCGATCTGGACAAGAAAACTCCCGTAAAAGTGGACACGGAAACTTATGAAGAGCCGGAGCGGCACCTCGACCCGTCGTGGTCGCCGGACAGCCATTGGATCGCGTACACAAAAAATCTAGAAAATCATATGCGCGCGGTCTTCGTGTATTCGCTCGAAACAGGCAAGGCGGCGCAGATCACTGACGGATTAAGCGACGCGAGATACGCGGTGTTCGACAAAAACGGCAAGTATCTTTATTTCACGGCCAGCACCAATATCGGACCCACAACCGGCTGGCTCGACCTTTCAAGTTATGGCCACGATGTTTCGCGGAACATCTACCTCATCGTCTTGCGCAAGGACCTGCCTTCTCCAATTGCGCCTGAAAGCGACGAAGAAAAGCCGGACGCTGCAAAATCGGACCAATCCGACGATAAGAAAAAAGACGATGCCAACGGGAAACCGGAAAGCGAAGATGGCAATTCAACTAAAGACAAAAACGCAAATAAGGACAAAGACTCTAAAGATAAAGCCAAGCCGGAAGAACCTGTGAAGGTAACAATAGATTTTGAGGCCATCAGCCAGCGCATCCTCGCCTTACCTATCCCGGCCAAAGACTACGCGGGATTGGCGACGGGCAAGACCGGCGAGATTTTTCCGATTGAGAACGACCGCCAGCCTGATGATGGAGATGGCGGGGGACCTCCGACGCTCACCGTCTCGAAGTTCGACCTTAAGAAATCTAAGCTTGAACCACTCATTTCCGGCGTGAATTCCTTCGCTATTTCCTTCAATGGCGAAAAATTCCTCTACTCCCAAGGTGGCGCTTGGATAATCCATCCCATCACACCCAATCCGGCGGCAAAGCCCGACGAAGGCAAGTTGAAAACTGACGGAATGGAAGTGCGCGTGGATCCGCGGGCCGAATGGAAACAGATGTACGAAGAAATTTGGCGCATCGAAAGAGATTTTTTCTACGATCCGCACTATCACGGAATGAGCATCGACGCGCTCAGGAAAAAATATGAGCCGTATCTCGACCGGCTGGGCAGCCGCGCGGACTTGAACTATCTGTTCCAGCAAATGCTCGGGGAATTGAACGTCGGCCACATGTTTGTGGGCGGCGGCGACATACCGGAGCCGAAGGAAGTCCATGTGGGGCTTTTGGGCGCCGATTATGTGATTGAAAACGGCCGGTATCGATTCGCTCGAATTTACAATGGCGAAAATTGGGACCCGCAGCTAAAAGCCCCATTAACACAGCCTGGCGTGAATGTTTCGGCTGGCGAATATTTGCTGGCAGTCAACGGCAAGGATGTGCGCGCCTCCGATGACGTGTTCAGTTTCTTCCAGGAAACTGCGGGGAAGCAGGTGTCGCTGAAAGTCGGTCCGAGGCCGGATGGGGCAGGATCGCGCGACGTCATCGTCGTGCCCATAGAGAATGACAGTGCGCTTCGGAATCGCGCCTGGGTGGAAGACAACCGCCGCAAGGTGGATGAACTGAGCGGCGGGCGGCTTGCCTACGTCTATCTTCCGGACACGGCCAATGGCGGCTATACCTACTTCAATCGCTACTTCTTCGCGCAACTTGGCAAGCAGGGCGCCGTTATTGATGAGCGCTATAACGCGGGAGGCGAGGCCGCAGACTACGTGATCGAATATCTGCAGCGCAAAAAATGGAATTATTTTATGACGCGCGATGGCACGCCGTTCAGCACTCCCGAGGGCGGGATTTTCGGGCCGAAGGTAATGATCACTAACGAATTCGCGGGCTCCGGCGGCGACATGCTGCCGTGGCTCTTCCGGCACGTTGGATTAGGGCCGCTGGTGGGCAAACGGACTTGGGGAGGACTGGTTGGAATTTACGATTATCCGCGGCTGATGGACGGCGGGTTTGTGACAGCGCCACGGGTTGCGTTTTTCACGACGGAAGGCGAGTGGGACGTTGAGAACCATGGCGTGGATCCGGACATTGAAGTCGATCTGGATCCGCATGCCTGGCGCGAGGGGCATGACGCGCAACTTGAGAAGGCGGTGGAAGTGGCGTTGAAGGAAGTGGAGAAGAATCCGGCGCCAACGGCACCGAAGCGGCCGGTGTTTCCGGATTATTCGCATATTCAATAGGAGGGGGCGAGTCCGCGGGTTCGATGTAACGATTCGCCATATTCCGATCAAATGCAGATCCCTCGCCCCTGAAAGGCGGGGACTCGCGATGACACCACCTTGCCGGCCTGGCGTCGTGGCCGTGGAATTGTTATTTCGCATGCAGTGAATGCGTGGCCTCATATGAAAGGCGAAGATGCCGGGCGTAAAGCCCGGCGCTACAAGTGCTGTTTGCAACATCGCGGGCGCATTGCGGATCGCGTTTTAGGCGGCGTCTAGTTTTAGGCGGCGTCTAGTTTTAGGCGGCCGATTGCGTATGAGGCTAGGCCGCCTAGAAGGGCGGCTGCGATTGTGATTCCTTCCCAGGCTAGGCCGACGGCCACCGTCAGAGCGGCGGGGGCGCCGAAAGGCAAAAGCAAACCGGCGAGAGTCGCTTCGCGGACGCCGATGCCGCCTTGGGTCAGCGGAACGAGCGCGGAAAATTTCGCCATCGGCCAGGCAAAAATCCACACCTGAAGCGGCAAATGGAGTCCCGCCGCGTTTGCGAGCACCATTGTGAGCAGGATGAATCCGCCCTGTACGCAAATCGCGAGCAGATAGGCCGCGAGAACGAAATGAGATTGAGCGGACATGGCACGTTGGGCTTCTCGCAAGCGCACGAGATGGCGGCGAATGCGAAATGGAAATCGGCGCGCTGGAAGTAAAAGTACGGTAAGCACCACGGCGGCAACGAGAATTGCGGCGCCGGAACCAACGAGAAAGAATACGTGCCTGCTGGCCGGGCTTAAGCTGCCGGGAACTAGGATCGCCCCTGCAATCGTCAGGAATGCGAGCGCCAGAAAATCGAGAATGCGATCGAGGAGGCTTCCGAAAAGCACAGCGGTCTTGCTACGGCCCATACGCAACGCGAGCGTTGCTCGAACAATATCGCCGCCGACGATTGACGGCAAGAAGAGGACGCTAAATAATCCAGCGAAATAGCAACGCACTGCTTGCGGAACGCTCAATCCAGAGCCAGCGAGATTCACCATCAGACGCCATTTTAGAGAGGCGACGAAATGGCTGGCGAGATAGCCTGCGAGAATCAGAATCCACAGATAGGGCGGCACTAGATGGAGTGCCGCGCCCACGCGGCGAACCGGCAAAAAATAAAAAAGGACTCCGAGGACTAGAATCGCGCCGGCAATGCGGAGGATGAGCGTGCTGAAGACGCGTGGCGGTGAGTTGTTTGGCGAAAGAGATGTCACGGAAAAATTGTTTGGTCATTATGCGGTGGTTATTGCGGCGCGACAAGAGTTTCGCGCGATGGCTAACAACGCTCCGCCGCATTTGAACCAAGAGGGATCTTCCGATCTGTTCGGGATGACGCGTTTTTGGTTTATTGGCAACCTGTTAAGCCGTTTTGATTTTGCGGCACACGCCAAGATGAAAGCATAGTAGACGAAGGAAAGACCCACCCTCGCTGCGCAATGGTGCGCCACCCGAAAAGGCGAACATGCCCGGCTGAAGTCGTGCTCTGACGAAAATCTACGTTGCCATGTTGTTGGTAACATCCACGACGAAATGGGTTGCGGCCAGAATCCTGAGGCTTTAACTTATTGCAACTCAGAATCAATGGAGACTCGGTGAGAAAAAAAATTAGAGTTGTGCAATATGGTGTTGGGCCGATTGGCGCGTCTATCGCACGACTGATGCGAACGAAGCAGGCGCTTGAGATTGTGGGCGCGATCGATACCGACGCTGCAAAGATTGGCAAAGATCTTGGCGAAGTGGCGGGCGGCGAGGGCGCTCCGTGGGGCGTGGCGATATCCGGCGATCCTGCCGCTGTGCTGGACGGACATGTGGACCTTGTGGTGCATTCGACGTCGTCGTATCTCGAAAGCGTGAAGGAGCAGCTGCTCGGATGCCTCGAGGCGGGCTGCTGCGTGGTGTCCACGTGCGAAGAATTGGCGTATCCGTTTCGCAAGCATCCTGAACTTGCGGCGGAACTCGACAACACGGCAAAAGAGGAAGGCGTCGCGCTGGTCGGAACCGGCGTCAATCCGGGCTTCGTGATGGATAAGCTGGTGCTGACGCTGGCGACCGCGGCGCAACGAGTGGATTCGGCGAGAGCGGTACGGATCGTGAACGCGTCGCACCGGCGGCTGCCGCTGCAGAAAAAAGTGGGAGCGGGAATGACGCGTGAAGAATTTGAGGCGCAGGTGGCCGCGGGCGTGATCAAACATCACGGCTTGCCGGAATCTGTGGCGATGGTTGCGGATGGACTGGGCCTCGAGATTGATGACATCACGGAAACAATCGAGCCGGTGATTGCCACTGAGCAGGTGAAAACGGAATTTCTCGAAGTCGCGGCGGGGCAAGTGGCGGGGGTGCATCAAATCGCGCGTGGGATGTCCGCTGGAAAAGAGAAAGTTTTTCTGGAGCTCAAGATGTATGTGGGCGCGAAAGAGCCGGGCGATACGATTGAACTTGAAGGCGAGCCGCGATTGGTTTTGACGATTCCCGGCGGGACACATGGGGATCTGGCGACTGCGGCCGTGGTGGTGAATACGATTCCCGTAATTCTTGCCGCGCCGGCTGGGTTGCGGACTACGCGAGATTTGGCGCTGGGATTCTTTCCTGCGAATGCCGAGCCTTAGAATTTAGATATGCGGTTCAGATTTTCAAGATCACGTAGTTGAAGTTGCGGTCTTCGTTGCAATTCCTTCAGGTGACGTCGTAATTGCTTCGGGCAAGCCGAAGGCGTGTGCCAGTAGCTCGTAGGAGCGAATGCGCGCAGCGGGATCGTACGCGTGGGTGGCGATCATTACTTCGTCGGCCTGCGTTCTGGTGGCGATCTCCGTGATGCGAGCTCGAACTTTTTCGGGAGTGCCCACGATCTGAAGATTCTTGAAAAACGCGACTATCTTTTCTTCCTCGGGAGTGTAGACGTGCGACATGGCCTCTTCCGGGCTTGGGAGGCGGCCGGGGTGGCCGGTGCGGAGGCGGGCAAACGAGAGGAGCATGGAGGAAGCCATTTGGTGAGCCGCTTCGTCGGTATCGGCGCAGTGGACCGAGAGCGCGAGGATTGCGTAGGGTTTCTCGAGCACGCCTGATGGGAAAAATCCGGTGCGGTATGCGCGCATGGCGAGATCGGGCGAATCGGGGCTGAAATGCCCGGCGAAGGCAAAGGCGACGCCCATCTCGGCGGCGAGGTGCGCGCCGTCGGTGCTCGAGCCGAGGAGGTAGAGCGGCGGCAGCGGCCTGTCGTCGGGCATGGCGCGAACGTTGCGGAAGGGATTATCGGCGGGAAATGTTCCGCTGCCCCAGGCGATGAGCTCGCCGAGTTGCTCGAGGAAGTCATCGGCGGTGAGAGCTTTGCGCGAGCGGCGGAGCGCGAGGGCGGTGAGGGCATCGGTGCCGGGCGCGCGGCCGATGCCGAGATCAATGCGGCCGGGATAAATGGCTTCGAGGAGCTTGTACGATTCTGCGACCTCGAGTGCGGAGTGATTGGGAAGCATGACGCCGCCGGCGCCGAGGCGGATTCTCGTGGTCATCGAGCCGACGTGCGCGATTAGGATATCGGGCATCGTGGTGGCGATGCCGGGCATGTTGTGGTGCTCTGCGTACCAGATGCGCTTGTAGCCGAAGCGATCGACCGCGCGGGCGAGTTCGGCGGCGGCGCTGAGCGCGCTGACGCTAGTGCCTCCTTCGACGAGGGGAACGAGATCGAGGGCTGACAAAGGAAGAGCGACGGCGGCTTCATTTGCGCGTGGCGATGGCGACGGATTGCGAGAGGCGGGCATTATGCGCTCTGCGCTTTCTGCCAGAATCGCGCGACTGCGGAGAAGTCCACATCTTCTTTGGCGGCGGCTTTGACGGCGCTGTAAGTTTCGTACGCTGCGGCTCCGGCGGGGAGGGTGATGCCTAGCTGCTTTGCGAGATCGAGTGCAAGGCGCATATCTTTGTGCATGAGGCGAAGCGGGAAACTCGGTTTGGCATCGCCCTTTAGAATTGCTGGGGCTTTTACGTCCAGCACGCCGGAGCGGGCCATGCTTGATTGCAAAACTTCGACGAGCTTTTCTCCCGCGACGCCTGCGCCGGTTACCAGGGCGAGTGCTTCGGAGAACGCTTCGACTTGAAGCGCGAGGATCATGTTCATTGCGAGCTTTACCGTTTGACCTGCGCCGGTGGGCCCCAGCAGAAAAAAACGCTTTCCGACGGCTTGAAGAATGGGTTCAACTCGAGTGAGCGTTTCTTGACGGCCGCCGATCATGAAGACTAGATCGCCGGATTCGGCGCCCCAGGTTCCGCCTGTTACCGGCGCGTCGAGGAAATCCACGGCTCGCTGGGCGCAGTCCGCGGCAACGCGACGCTCAAGCTCCGGCGAAACTGTGCTGGAATCTACGAGCACGCTGCCTTTGCGCAATCCTTCGAGAACGCCGTCGGTGCCCCAGAGAATGCTTTCGAGCGCCGGCGGATCGCTGACGATGGTGATGACAAAATCGGAGGCGGCTGCAACGGCGCGGGGCGATTCGGCCCAACGAGCGCCTTCGTGCAAGAGGTCGTCCGCTTTGCTGGCGGTGCGATTCCAAACCGTGAGCGGAAATCCAGCCTTGAGCAAATTGCGCCCCATGGGCTTGCCCATCAGTCCGAGTCCTATCAGTCCAACTGCAGGTTTCATGGTTGCCTCCGAAAAGAAGCAGTGTACTCCAGCGCGCGACAGGACGGGAGCGACACGAAACCTGCACAACAAGAGAGCGACGGAAAAATTGGACAAATCTTTGGACGGAATGTTACCAGAGTTCGAAAACGCTCTGGCCGAGTGGCGGCAGAGCAGTCAGGTCAGCAAATCTGAAATCATTGGGGTGAGGCGCTCGAAGATTTCGGCGTTTCAACAACGCGGAAGATGAATTGGTAGGGAATTTCGAGACGCATTTTCTTTTCGCGGCCGTTCTGAACGAAGTTGTCTTCTATGGAAATGGATTTCCCCGAATCCGCCACCAGAGTTCCTGCAGCGGAGAGTTGAAGGTCGCTGGCGCGATAGTGCGCTTCGACTCGCTTGCCCACCAAGGCCTCGTAGGGCGTCAACATGATTGACAGTTTTGCAATGCTGAAAAAGGGCGGCAATGGTACGGAGGTTTCAACGATCGAATAGTTTCGAGAAGATCAACAAATCGGTGATCGAAATAGGAGAATGGATCGGCGCGAAACTATCAGTGATGGCCGGAGGTGTGGCCGCCGTGCGGCGGTCCAGCTTGAGAGTGAATTTCCTGCGCGCGGGGCTCGGACTTGATGCTTAGATCCGCCGTCAACATCAAAGCGAGAGGCGCGACGATTCCGTAGGCGAGAATCGCGTAGAGGACCGGGAAGACCCAACCGAGTGCTTGATGGCTTTGCGACTCGCCGGTTGCCAGGTACCAAGCTACGGCGCCGGCGATCAAGCCGAAAATCACGGCAATATTCCGGCTGATTCGCGAAATCTCCAGAGGCCTTCCGCATGCGGGGCAAACGAGATCGTAAGAACGAGTCACCACGGTCAGTGGAGAAATTTTTGTCAAAGAATACGGACAGGTCAGAAGCGCCACGCACCACCTCCACTAGCTCAACAATCTCCACAAACTCACAGGGCTTACAAAAATAGCTCAAAAGCTAGGAAATCACAGCGAATTCGACGCGATGGCGGAACGGATCAATGCGTTCGGCACGAACTCGGACGCGATCACCCAGACGGAACGCTCGCTGCGCCGCCCGGCCTTTTACTTTTGCGCGGCGTTCGGGCTCGCAAACGATGGCGTGATCCCGTTCGCGGTACAAGCACTTCCCGCCGGTAAACATTTCGAGACTGTCGATACCCACCAGGCCTTCAACGAAAACATCGAATAGCTCGACAAAAAATCCGAATTTCTGAACGGAAATGACGAGAGCGTCGTATTCGTCGCCGAGATGGCTTTCCATGTACTGCGCCGTTTTCCACTCCATCAACTCGCGTTCAGCGCCTTCGGCGCGGCGTTCGGCCTCGGAAGACTCTTCAGCAATTTCTTCGAGCTGCGGACGAAGATACGGGCCGATCATCGGCCGAGGCTCGGCGGGTGGATTGGATTTCGTGCGAGATTTGGATTGAGACTTGGGCGCAGCGTGCGATGCCGGCGGGCGAGCATTCGGATTCTCGAGCGCCCACTTGAGCGCGCGATGAACGATCAAATCCGGATAGCGGCGGATGGGCGACGTGAAGTGAGTGTATTCGTCCACGGCGAGCGCAAAGTGTCCGAGGGGATCGGCGAGGTAGCGGGCCTGGCGCAGCGAACGAAGCATTAAGTACGAAAGGATGCGCTCCTCTGGCTTGCCGGCGATTTTTTCGGTGAGGCGTTGGTAGTGTTCCGGGCGAATTTCAATTTTATCCGACGCGGGGAAAGAAACGGCCATCTGGCGCGTGCGTCCGCCCCCCTGGCGATCGCGTTTTGCGGGCGCTTGAGTTTTTCCGTGGCGCACGACAATTTTTCGCTCGAATAAATCTTCCACACCGATGGAATAACCGAAAGTTTTTGCCAACTCTTCGAATTCAAGAACTTTTTTGGGGTCCAGCTTTTCATGAACGCGATGAAGGCTGCCAACGCCGCGGCGTTCAAGATAGCGCGCGACAGTTTCATTGGCGATGAGCATGAATTCTTCAATGATGCGGTGGGCGATGTTGCGCTCGCTGCGCAGGATTCCAATCATTTTCCCCTGATCGTCAAATTGAATCAGCGGCTCGGGCAAATCGAAATCAATCGAGCCGCGCGCGTGTCTGCGTTTATTCAAGATCAGCGCCAGATCGCGCATGCGGAAAAAATTCGCGGCGACATTTTCATATCGCAGGCTCATTTCGGGGTCGCCTTCGAGCACCTTGTTGACGTTTGTGTAAGTCATTCGTTCGGCGGAACGAATTACGCCGGGCATCAATTCGGAATTTACAACTTGCCCTTCGGCATCAATTTGCATCAGAACGCTCATCACGAGCCGATCCACTTGCGGATTCAGAGAACAGATGCCGTTCGAAAGTTCCTCGGGAAGCATGGGGACGGCGCGCAATGGAAAGTACACCGATGTGGCGCGGAGGCGCGCCTCGTTGTCGAGGGCCGAGCCGCGAGGAACGTAATTGGCGACATCGGCGATATGAACCTGGAGTTCGAATCTTCCGCCGGGCAATTCGGAAACGTGAACGGCATCGTCAAAATCACGCGCTGTTTCGCCGTCAATCGTGACGATCGGCAATCCGCGAAAGTCGCGGCGTCCGCGTATATCGGCATCGCTCACCTGTTGCTGCACCGCGCGCGCTTCGGCGAGAACTTTGTCCGGGAAAATGTGCGGGAGATGATGTTTGCGGATGATGATTTCGGTATCCACACCCATATCACCGGGGCGACCGATGATTTCAGTGACGCGGCCGACCGGCGGAAGGCCTTCTTTGGGGAAGCGCGTGAGTTCGACGTCAACGACCGCGCCGTCGAGTTCGGGAAGGCGCATGCGTTTGCGCGATGCCGCGGTGGCTTCGGGCATATCGCCCAACTTTTCTTTTAATGCGGGCGTCAGCTCTTCACCCGGCGGGACGACAACTTCGTGGAGAATTCTCGTGTCGTAGGGGAGGACGCTATTGCCGTGAGGGCCGTAACGAAACAGACCGACGATGGTCGGGTGCTTGCGTTCGAGGACTTGGACGATCCGGCCTTCGGCGCGGCCATCGGGGCGGCGGCGTTCGATACGCGCGAGGACATGATCGCCGTGCATGGCGTCGCCAGTGCGGTCGCGACCGATGTAGATATCGCCTTCGAGCCTGGGTTGCGGCTCGGAGGGCACGACGAAGCCGTAGCCGTCGCGATGGGCGATGAAGCGGCCTGGGATCAGATTTGGATCGCGAGATGGGCGATGAGGAATTGCGCGAGCGGCTGGCTGCGCATTCGGTAGCTTGGCGGCGCCGGATTTTTGTGCGGGCTTTGTTCGGGCGCCCTCGCCGAGTTGATAACGGCCGCCGTGAATTTCTTTCACTTCGCCGCGGCGCTTTAATTTCGAAAGAATTTTGGGGAGCGAGCGGCGGCCGCGGTGACGGAGGCCGAGTTGGTGGGCCATTTCGCGAATGCTGATTGCGCGCGGCGATTTTGCCAGGTGCGCGAGAACGTCTTGCGCGGTGATTTCCTCGGTGTCTGGTTCGAGGACGTCGGATTCGGGAGTGTGGTTTTGTGGGTCCATGGTGGCGGCGGGAAAGAATCGCCGCGGACATTCTACCGGCTGGGAGGGTTGCTGGGGCGATTTTCCTCTGGACGGAGGGGGCAAAAAAGGGCTGTGTTGTCGTTCGCGGGTTGCGGCGGCGGCGAAAGGCCTCACGTCTCGTCGCGACGGTGTCGCGACCGGGACGCGAGCTACAGATGAACCGAAATTTTGCTATTGCAGCGCAACTTTTTTTGCGGGTTTGGGTTGCAACAATAACGGCTGAAAGGTCCGCGGCCCGCTTCTCCTGGCTGGGTCGCGGACAGGTACCCCAGGGACAGAGCGGGGGAGGCGAAGCGCGATGGTTCGTCTCCCCTTTTTATTTTCAGTACTTTAGCCCCCTTTGAATATCCAGCACTACTGCCCTAGCTCCTTACTCCAATGAGTGACGGGAAGAAGATGCCTGCCAGGATGAAAGGCTGCCGGGCGTGAAGCCCGGCGCTACAAGTGCCATTGCGCGCGCGGCCGGTTAAGGCGTGAAGGGTTCGACTTGGCGCGAATTGTCCATGTCGATCGTGCCGTCCGCTGAGAGCTTAAGTGCAGGGCAGTACAAGCCGCGAAGTTCACGACGCCACCAGGCGCCTGTGGCTCGTTTTGTCTTTGGATCCGTGAACCAATATTGCCAGACGACGGCGCGGATGGTGCGGGGAGGGGAGCCGTCGAAGGGATTTGAGGCGAAAAGCGCGAGGGCGTCCGGGCTATTTTTGAGGAGGCGCTCCTCGGTGTAGACGACGAAGGGATAGCTGCGCCAAGCGCCGAGGGAGGCGAACCAGAGGTTCCAATCGAAGCGTGGCTGGTACGGCGCGTAGATGCCGGGTGCCTTGTTCACATCTTGCGGTTTATAGCGGAAGGGATAGGCGATCCAGGTTTTGCCATCGCTCGTGCCCTGAAATTCGATTTCATATCGTTCATGGGTCATGACTGCAAATAGGCCGTAGTGATCGGCGACTCGAAATGGCTCGAGAAGCGCCACGGGCCCATCTGGAAGAGGGAGCCAGGGAGCGAGCATTTCGAGGAGTTGCGCGCTCGAGGCGTAGAAAACCCATGCGAGCAGGAGAGCGGCAAGCGCGAGACGTGCGGTCGCGAAGGCGCCACGCGTTCTCCCGAACCAGCTGACCGTGTCCGTTTGAGGATTTGTGACGGTTTCTTGGGGAGAGACTGCGAGCAAACCTCGCCAGCGCGCGGGAAGAATCGTTTCGATGAATTTGTCGTCGAGCAGGAGGAAGCCGAGTAGCAGGACGAGATAATTCAGGAACGTGTAGTTCGCCGTGAGAATGATGCTGATTTCGAATGGCGTGACGATGAAGAAACAGATGATGCGAAAGCGGCGCGGGAGAAACAGCATCCACACCAGCAACAGTTCGATTGTGAGTGTCAGCAAGGCCGCGCCGGCGTGAAACCAGTGCGGGAATAATTCCTGCACGTACCAGCCGATCCAAGTGGGCAGAGGACCGTTCTGATAGTAGTCATCCATGGCGGTGAGATGACGCCAGGATTGATCGCCGCTCGCGATTTTGGCGACGCCGGATTCGAAATAAATCCGGAACCACTCCCAGCGCAACAGGAACAGGCTTGCGCGTGATGGCGCGTGAGTGCGGCCAAGGCCCGGCCAAAATCCCGGCGGCGCGAAGAACATGCTGATTAAGCCGGCTTCGAGAAGCATGCCGTCCGATTGATAGCCGGAAAAATCGCGCGCGGCGCTTACGAAGGAGACGTAGGCTGCAAAGCAAATTGCGAGCATGCCTCGCGGCCAGAGGTTCGCGATGAGCAGGACTGAAGCAAGCATGCCGATCCAGCAAAGGGTTTCGAGCGCGCGGTCGCCGCTGCGGAACCACAGAAGCGACGGAACAAACCAAAAACGTTGCGGGCCGTTGAAATAGTGCGCCACGGCTTCGAGGTATTCGCGCGCGGGAAGTAAACCATCCGGGCCGATGAGACCTTTGATCTGGAATATCAGGGAATAGAATGCCGAGAAATAGATCAGGCCGAGGCAGCGCAGAAAGAACCATCGCGGGCCGAGATGTTGCGGGCGGGCGGCTGGTTCAGGACCGAGGAACCAATCCAAAATAGCGCGATAATTCTGCAACATGGATATTTTCCAACTTCTCGAATTCGACGGCTCAACGACTCATTGGCTAGGCAATTGATTTGAAGTAGCCCAACTTACTTATGCCTGCTCCGGCCCGGACGCGCGCATCGCGGCGGTCTTGAGATGTGATGCGGAGTTCGCTTGAAGCGCATCACGCGGCATTATACAAAGGGAGGCCGCGCGGGGCGGGTATTTAGAGTGCCTGTGCCTGACGAGTGCGTTGATGCCTCGCGTGTCGTCATTTATTTATCTAGGATTCTGATTTGCAATGGTGAAAACAGCAGCTGTCATCGGATTGGGAAGATTGGGGGCGCCACTGGCGGCGTGCCTCGCGTCGAAGGGTGTGCGAGTTATCGGCGCTGATGCGGATCCGCAAAAAGTTGCAGCGCTGCAAGCGGGGCGCGCGCCGGTGGCAGAAACCGGACTCGAGTCTCTAATACACGAGAATCGCGGACGACTCAGTGCTACAGCGAGCGTTAGGGACGCCGTTGGTGATTCGGAGATCAGCTTTATTGTGGTGAGCACGCCGAGCGAGCCGTCGGGAGGATTTTCGTTGCGGCACGTTCTGCCGGTGTGCGAGGCAATCGGGCGCGCGCTGAAAACGAAAAGCGATTTTCATATTGTCGTGCTCACAAGCACGGTGCTGCCGGGAATGACGGGCGGGCCGGTGCAATCGAAACTCGAAGAATTGAGCGGAAAGAAGTGCGGACGCGACTTCGGGCTGTGCTACTCGCCGGAATTCATCGCGCTCGGCAGCGTGATTCACGATTTTATGAATCCGGACTTTGTGCTGATCGGTGAATCGGATGCGCGCTCGGGCGGGATTTTGCAGGAACTTTATCAACACGTATGCGATTCGAAGCCGGCTGTCGCACGGATGAATTTTGCGAATGCGGAAATCACGAAGCTGGCAGTGAACACGTACGTCACGACGAAGATCAGCTTCGCGAATATGCTGGCACGGATTTGCGAAAGGGTGCCCGGCGGGAATGTTGACATCGTGACGGCTGCGCTGGGACTTGATACTCGCATCGGCGGAAAATATTTAAAGGGAGCGGTGGGTTACGGCGGGCCTTGCTTCCCGCGTGACAATCACGCGCTGGCGGCGCTCGCGCGCGAAGTCGGCGCGACTTCGGATCTTGCGCAGGCAACGGATCAGTTCAATCGCGCGCAGGTTCAATGGCTGGCGTCGTTTGTCGAGCAACATGCGGGGAGTGGCGGGCGCGTGGGAATTTTGGGATTGACGTACAAACTGCAAACGGACGTGGTGGAAGAAGCTGTGGGATTTCTTCTTGCGCGGGAATTGATATCGCGAGGAATTCGGGTGAATGCGTATGACCCGGCGGGAATGGCGAACGCACGGCTCGTGCTCGGAGACAGCTTGCAGTTCGCGAGCTCAGCCGAAGAATGCATCCGATTATCTGATTTAATTGTGGTGGCGACGCCGTGGAAGGAATTTATCGATATACCTGCTGAAAAGTGGGGCGGAGTTGACGCAAGCGCGGAGAAAGTTGTTGTGGATTGCTGGCGCGCGCTGAAACTCGACGATAAGACTGCGGGAGTGCGTTATATCGGCCTTGGATTGTCGCAGGAACGCACCGTGGCCGCGTGGCCGCGACCTGACAAACCTTAGAACAATTTCCCGGAGAAACAATTGCTCACGCTTTTCGCGATGCCCAAGCCATTCGAAGGGCATATCGGCATCATCCAACGAAACGCGGTGACGAGCTGGACGCGAATTTCTCCGCGGCCTGAGATTATTCTTTTCGGCGACGAAGCGGGGACGGCGGAAATCGCGAGAGAGTTCGGCATGCGTCACGTGGCGGATGTGAAGCGCAATGACAAAGGGACGCCGTATCTGAACGATCTCTTCGAAAAAGCGCAGAGCCTGGCGAGTCATCCAACAGTTTGCTACGTGAACGCCGACATTATTCTTTTCGACGATTTTGCGGCTGCTGCCGCGGCCGTGGCGGCAGGGCGTCCCGCTTATCTGATGGCCGGGCGGCGATGGGATATCGACATCACTGCTTCATTGGATTTTGGCGCCGAAAATTGGGCTGAGAAGCTTCGCAGCGATGTGAGGATGCGGGGGAAACGGCGGTCGGTAAGTTGGATAGACTATTTCGTCTTCTCGCGCGGGATGTATCGCGAGATGCCGCCGCTGCTGCTCGGGCGCGTGTGGTGGGACAACTGGCTGGTTTGGCAAGCGCGCGCGCTGGGCGCACCTGTAGTTGATTCGTCGCCGCGCGTTTTAGCGGTGCATCAGAATCACGGCTACGCTCATCCCGGCGGGTTCTTCGGAATCTGGAAGAGCGAAGAAGGACAGTGGAACGAGCGGCTTGTTGATGGCGGCAAAAATGCGCGCACGTTGCGTGACGCGAATTACAAGCTGGGCCGCTTCGGGATCCGGCCAAACGTGGAAGCGAGCGTCGAGCGCTGGTGGAAATCTCTCGGCAAGCGTGCACGCAAGAATAAAGCTGCGTCGCAAACGAGGGCAGCATCGACCGAGGCTGATTCCGCGGGAACAGCTCCTAAGAGCGACTAGCGGGATTGTGATTGAGCGGGGCTACTGCGTGGCGAATTGTGTGCCCGTTGCGTGCGTGGACTCACGGGCGGCGGTGGGAGCGACGCCGAGGACGATGCCGTTGCCGAGTTCGCTGGTGTCGAGGACGGGCGTTTGACCGGGTGGAGTTATGCCGCTCTGGCCTTCAGCGCTCACACCGCGATTTCCGGCATTTCTCGCCGCGACTGCTTTTGAAACTTGCTCTTTTACGTAGGCGAATACCTGCTCGATGTTATTCATTCCGCCGTTTTGCCGCAGCGCATCGAGAAGAAAGTGCGTGAAATAGCCGTTCTGATACGGCGCACCTTCGTACGAGACTTGATCCTCCGAGCTCGAGGCCACGATGGCGCGCCCGAGGCCCTGGCTGATTCGCTCGAGAGCGCCGCGCGAAGGTGCGGAATCAGCGAGGGCGCGCTCTTTGGTCGCGACGGTTGCGGCGCCGCTGTGGCACGTATCGAGAAGAATGACGGTGCGGCGGGCCTTGATGCGGCTGCGCACGATGTCCGACAAATCCACCATGGCCAATGACGTGGCGAACAGGCTGTCCTGCGGCTGCAATTCGGTGTCAGTGGTGACGACGTAATTCACATCCGCGGTGTCCATGGATCGCGCCGTGCCGTGGCTGGCAAGGAAGATCACGACGAGATCATCTTCCTGAGCCATGCGTGCGAGCCAATTCAATTCCTCCTTCAGCTGCCGAGTGGTGACTTTTTCCGAGAGGACGTGGACGTTCGAGGGCTTGAATCGGCCGGCGTTCGGATCTTGTAGAAGTGTCGCGAAGTCCTTTGCGTCTTTGCTCGTGTACGCGAGGTCAAGTCCGCGCTCATTGAAGCGCGAAATCCCGATGGCGAGAGCCCATTTTTCGCGAACAGGTGAAAGTTCGGTTTTTCCAGGTTGAACCGGGGCGGCGAGGATGAACGGATTGGCGTTCTCATTCATCGCGTCGGAGCCGAAAAGTTTGGCTTTGCCGAGTGCATAGCTGGCGTTGGGAGCGTGGCCAAGCTTCGCCTCGAAGAGAGAGCGGTAATACCAAGCGTCGCCGTAGGTGGGGCAGACTTCGTTCGCGTGTTTCAAAAGCTGAAGCCCGTCGGCAATTTCCGGTTCTGTGCCGGTTTTGATGTGTTCAAGACCTTGTACTACCAAATCTTTTGCGGCGCCGCATTTCACGCCTTGCGCGAAAGCGCTGATTGGAAAGAACGCCAAGAGGAGCACAGCGGCTGACAAAAGCGTGCGCGGCAGGCCCGACTTAATTTTTCGTGACATGACTGAAGTAGGAGAAGACATGCTTACGAATTCCATAAGGAATCAGCCACCATCCGTCCTCAGTTGGAAGCTGGCGGCGACGTGTGGTGCGTTGATCGCTTATCGCGATCGCGCATCGCGCTCACGACTTTGCCTTTGACGCCGTTCTGCGCGAGTTGAATCAACGCGTCCGGCGAGAGATCGAATTGGACGGACGCGGCATCGTGGATAGCACCGATGATGGTGTCGTCATCAACCCCGGATTTCGCCATCTTCACGACTTGCGCATTGGTGAGAGCAGGAGCAGCAGGAGTCTTCGAGGGTGCGCTACCGGAATTCGAAGTCTTGGTTGTGGTCGAAGATTTCGTTGACGAACCTGTCGAGCCGGAATGAGGAGTAGCGGACCGGGTTCCCGTGCCAGTTTTGGCGGGCGGCGTCGAATTGGCAGTGGTGGCAGGCGCAGGTTGAGCCGGGGCAGGCGGGGGAGGAGCCGATGCTGCCGCCATGCTCGCTTCAAGCGCTCGATAGTGCTCGATCGCGGTTTCGATGCGCGTCTGCGGCTCCATGAAATATTTTTCAGCGGGTTTGGCGTCAAGCGCTTTGCCATAGTTAATAGCCGCCTCATTGAGAAGTTTCTTGGCGGCCTCATGATCTTCGGATTTATAGGCTTCGGCTTCATAGCCGACGCCGATGTCGTAAAGACGATAAGCATCGAGAGTGGGATCAGGGAAGGGCTGCATGGTCTCGAGGCTTTCGAGATAACGGCTCCAAAGGCCAGTCTCGGCAAGTTTCACCGGTGCATCGAGCTGCTTGCCATGCGCCAGCGTCACCTCAATCACTTCGTTCGTATTGACCAGGCGGGCAGCAACTTGCGAGACGACACGGGTAACTAGAATGCTCCTGAGCTGCTCGGGCGTCGGCGCCGTCGCCGTCTCTTCCGTCTTTTTGCCCGCAAGACGCTTGAACGGATCAACAACTTTTGAGCCGATTGATTCGTTCGCGGCTACGTTCGAGCCTTCTTCAAAATCCTGGGAATATTTCGCGGTGATATTGTCGGAGTCGATCACCCGCGATTTATCGCGCGCCTGATAGGCGACCGTCAGCGTACCGGCAACCTTGTAATACTTTTTTGGCGGCGCGTTTTTCTGCATGGTCACTTCGTTGCGAGAAAATGGCACCGGCGGAGGAGTTTCGAAGCCGGTGATGGTGCAGGCGATTTGAAGCTCGGGGGCGGCCTTATCAACGTGGAGCTCCCTGTTTTCTCTCTGCAACTCAGTGGGAAGCAGATCGGCCAGGGATTGCGCAACGTTGTTTTGAGCGGCGTCGCGCGCGGTTACGTGGACGTCGAAAGACGTGGCGGTGAAATGCACCGCGGCGGGCAGACGGCGCTGCATCGTTACTTTCTTTTTTCCAGTTCCGAAAGATTGCGCGCTTGCGGAGGATAAAGGCAGAACACAAAGGCAGATCGCGAATGTGATGCCGGTAAGAGCTAGACGATTGTACGTCGAATGTCGCGCGTACACGGTGCGGCTGGCTGGCCCAAAATCCCCAATACTAGCTTTCCGGGTACGGTGGAACAGGCGCAGCGGTGGCAAGTCTATGAGCCCGAACTTCATATTTCGAGAGCTCCTGATGCGGGGAGACTGGCGAATCTTAACAAAGCGGGGCGGTAGTTACAATTACTCGAAATTTTTTAGGCCTGGTGCCAGTGGGGCGCCTGTCAGGAGTATCCAATTAGCCTTCCAATACACTCTATGCTGTTGCTACGAAGAACTTTACGGTGAGTGTGGTGAATAGTTCACACGCAGCGTCAGAATCTCGTAGGGATGGATCGGAGCCACGATTTCGCGCCCTGACGCGATTGTGAGCGCAGATTCTTCAGAGTGCTCCATGAGGTCCACCATTGATGCGCTGGTCGCGCCTGTCGGAAGGGTGATTTGAACGTTGGCGCTTTTTCCGGCCCACTCGTAGAAGCGAAGGATCAAGCTATCGCCGTCCTCTGATTTTTTCATCGCGGTCAAGACGACATTTTCCGGAGCTGCTGAGACAAACGACTGCCGCGGCGGCAAAATTCCTTCATGGGCCTCGACTTGTTCTGCTTCGAGCTGGTAATTGAATTCGTAGCCGCGTCGGACGGTCAGCGCTTGTTTCCACGAACCGGCATGAGGAGAGAGAGAGTAGCTGAACTCGTGATGGCCGCGGTCCGCGCCGGGGTCGGGCCAAGTGGGGGAACGGAGTAGCGAGAGGCGCAGAACATTTCCTTTGGCATCGTAGCCGTACTTGGAGTTGTTAATCAGGCTGAAGCCGTGTTGCGCGTCACCCAGATCGGCCCAGCGCAGCGCCGGGACTTCGAATTTGGCGGCTTCCCAACTGTAGTTGCGTGTCGTGGGGCGTTCGATGGAGCCATAAGGAATTTCAAACGTCGCGGAATCGCTCGAGGCCGCGAGCGGAAAGGCGGCTTTCAGCAAGACGTGAGTTTCGTGCCAATCAACGTGGTTGGCGATGTCCACCCGATCTAGGCCTGCGTATAACGATATGTCCTGAACGAATTTTGAGTTTTGCCAGGTGCGGCTAACGCGAATTGTCGCGCGCAACGGACCGCTCTCAATTAGTTGGACTGAATCGGCCTTGTCCAGTTTGTCGAAATGCTGCTCGAAATCCGCGTCAATGTTCCAGGCGTCGTAATCTTTGGGCGTGTCTTTGAAGGCGATGAGTTCATTGCCGCATCCTCCCGCAGCGATGAACTCGAACGAGGATTTTTTGTCGTAGAGGCTGGTGATGCAGCCTGTTTGCGGATCAACTGCGAGACGAAGCGCGGAGTTTTCGAGCGCCAGGCCATTGGCTCGTAGATCGCTTTGTGGCGCGCCTTGTGCTGGCGCAACGTGCAGGACTTCGTAACCAAGCGATGGGACATCTCGCAATTGAACGAGGAGATGAAAAGTATGGGTCGCGGGCTCGGTGGAGAGAATTTGGACCGGCAGGGGTTTCCCTTGTGGATCCAGCACGGACAGACCTTTCTCTGGCGTCTTTACTGCTTCGGGCATTTGCACGTCGAACTGCACGAGATCAGTTCTTGGCCATGCCAACGGATTCATCACGAATACGGGAACGCCGGGAATGGAACTTGTGCTCACCTGCGCCGCGATGGCGTGCAGCGCGCTCTTAGTGGCATCGCGCGCTGTCCAGCGAACTACGTCGTAATCATGCTGCGCGTCCTTGTAAATGACGCCGATGCCGGACCCGGCGGCGAGATCGTGAAATTGATTGAAGAGGACTTTTTTCCAAGCTTCCGTCAGCTGCGAGGCGGGATAAGGATTCCCGCTGAGCCAGGCGAGTGATGAATATTTTTCTGCGTTGAGAAGCTGCTCCTCGCTATCGCGCATGTTGCGCTTGTGATTGGCTTGCGTGGTGAAAACGCCGCGGTGATACTCAAAATACAGTTCGTCGTTCCAGATAGGAAGACTGATTTTGCCGTCGGGCGGCGCTGGCAAGTTGGAACTTCCGGCCGCGGCCATTGATTTGTAATTCCAGACCGGCGCATGTTCGGTGTCGAGTTTCGTTTCGACGCTAGAGAAGAAAGCTTGCGAATTGCCAAAAGTCGTTGGCGGATAGACCATCTTTGGATCAGTCCAATGAATTCCGTCATCGAGCATGGCGCGTGTCGGTCCGCCGCCGTGGTCGCCAACGCCGAAGAGATGCATCAACTCTGATAGGCCGGAATTTAGCTCACGAGCCCGGTTCACATCGGCAGCGATCTTCACGGGATCGATTCCATTCGCGTAGTCGTGCGGGAAATAAGTGAGGACTCGGCTGCCGTCGGGCGACTGCCACCAAAAGAGTTTCATCGGCAGTTTGTTTGTGTCATTCCATGCCATTTTTTGTGTCACAAAGTAATCCACGCCGGATTTTTTGTAAATTTGCGGTAATTGCCAGGTATAGCCGAATGAATCGGGATTCCAGCCGATGCGAACATCCACGCCGAACTTTTCTTTGAAGTAACGTTTCCCGATCAGAAGCTGGCGGACGAGCGATTCGCCATCGGGCATATTGAGGTCAGGCTCGACCCACATCCCGCCGACTAATTCCCAGCGGCCTTGCTTCACGCGGTCAATAATCTGCTGGAACTCGGCCGGATATTTTTGTTCGACCCAGTCGCTATAAGCGGCGGCGGATTGCGCGTAGGTGTATTGCGGATACTCATCCATCAGTTGAAGCGCGGTTGCGAAAGTGCGGCGCACGACGTCTACGGTTTCAGTCCAAGGCCAGAGCCACGCCGCGTCGATGTGCGAATTGCCTGAGAGCAGAATCGTAGTCTGCCGCAATTTAGGCTTAATGGCTTCGAGCGACGCCTGTGCTCTGTTCAGCGAATCATCGAAGGTCTTCTGATCGGCTGTGTGCAGGGCGTTTAGGTCAATCAAACTTGCGGATGCATCGAGTTGCGCGAGAACTTCCGCGGCAGTCGCGCCAAGTGTGGGGAGAAGCGCGACGACAGAGAGCATCTCCTGGCGGCGATCGTCCGGATTGGGGCGCGTGGATTTGAACTCGATTCGGGCGTGCGCGCCCGCGAAGTATTTGCGGTCCACTGTGTGCAAAAGTTTTACGGCGACGAGCGCTCGATCGCCGGGCGACGCTTGGTCGAAGAGAACGATTGGCTCCAAGTCGTCGCCCATCGCGACTCGCCGGCCGTTGAAGTAAATGATTTGCGGCATGGGGCCGTTGGCGTCGGCCTCGAATTGAAACCAGATTCGAGCGCCGGTGAGGTCGTAGCCATCAAGTGTCTTCGGGACTTCAATCCAGCGGCGATACCAGACGGCTTCGTTTGGAGCGTGCGAGTCGCCTCGTACGGCTTCCCAATTCTTGTCGTCGAGATCTATAGCTTCGCCGTGCGCAACATCGCCGACGTGGTATCTCCAGTTGGCCGCTGGCAGTTCGTTCAACGCCGCGAGTTGGGCGATTGCATGTTGGGTCGAAGTCGAGGGCTCCCGCACGGACTGGACGGACTGTGCATGTGCCGACGCAGCGAGAGCAAAGAAAACGAGCGCGACGTTTAACAGCACAATCCAGAATTTACTGGCCGGGAATTTTGGGACTGTGCGGGCTGGCATCACGGCGTCCTCGCTTAACCGCAGCCATTCTGGTGCAGGACAGCGGTCGCGCGAATTATAGAGCTAGAACGGCGGATCGTAGATAGTGGAACGCGATCGAACACGGAATCGGCGCGAAATCAGGCTCTAAATCATGTATATTGCGCGGCACAGTTCTGCGAGCCCGAATGAAACTGAATGCATATTTAATTAAGGCGACGATTGTCGGAGCGCTGGGCGGTTTGCTCTTCGGCTTCGATACAGCCGTCATCGCCGGCACGACGCATTCGCTCACAATCGCCTACAACCTGACCGCGGGAGCATTGGGATTGACGGTGTCTATTGCGCTGTGGGGCACCGTGATCGGCTCCATGACGTCCGGCATCATCGGCCAGCGATTGGGAGGGCGCGAGGCGCTGCGGATCATGGCTCTGCTATACATCATTTCCGCGCTCGGCTGCGCGTTTGCATGGAATTGGCCGTCGCTCGTCGTGTTCCGGTTCATCGGCGGGCTAGGAATCGGAGGATCATCGGTTCTTGGGCCTGTGTACATCGCAGAACTGGCGCCGGCAAAATGGCGCGGGCGTCTGGTGGGACTTTTTCAGATAAACGTGGTCATCGGAATTCTTCTGGCTTATTTTTCGAATTACTGCGTGGCGCGGCTTCAACTGGGCGCAATCGAATGGCGTTGGCAGTTGGGGGTCGCCGCAGTGCCCGCGATTTTATTTCTCGTCATGCTCTTCGGAATTCCACGCAGCCCGCGGTGGCTGGTCACGCAGAATCGAGTTGATGAAGCGCGGACTGTGCTTCAACTAATTGGCTCGCCCGCGCCTGAAGCCGAGCTTGCGGAAATCGTTGATTCCATCCATCTGGAGCGTTCGCAGAAAGCCGAACGCCTTTTCTCGTGGAAATACCGCTTGCCGATTTTCCTGGCGATCACGATCGGGGCGTTCAATCAACTCTCCGGTATCAACGCGATTCTCTATTACCTGAACGATATTTTTCGCTACGCCGGTTTCAACAGCATTTCCGCGAATCTTCAGGCTGTTGTTATCGGCGCGATGAACCTCATCGCGACAATTGTCGGGATGACGCTGATTGACAAACTTGGCCGTAAAACCCTTTTGCTGATTGGATCGGTGGGGCTGGTCGCGTGCCTCAGCGGCGTCGCGGGAGTGTTTTACACAAACCAGCACCAGCAATATCTCTTGTGGCTGCTCGTCGCCTACATCGCTTTCTTTGCGATCTCGCAGGGCTCGGTGATCTGGGTTTATATCAGTGAAGTATTTCCGAATCGTGTACGGAGCAAAGGGCAAAGCGTTGGAAGTTCTGCACACTGGATCATGAACGCGATAATTTCCGGCACGTTTCCGGTGCTGGCCAAGAACTCCAGTGCATCTCCGTTCGTTTTCTTCGCAGCCATGATGGTGGTGCAATTCTTTGTGGTGATGTTGTTCTATCCGGAAACGAAGGGCACCTCGCTCGAGGAAATGCAACACCGTCTCGGAATTGAGTGAGCGCGCCCGCTGGGCACGCCAGCCGCTGAGACAATTCTCCCGCCTGCAGTGAGTAGTTGAAATCCTCATACGGTTGCATGTTAGGCTTTATCGTTTTCGTTGGAGTTGTGCCGTCATCGCAAATCGGACAGAAAAGCTCAAATGCTTGTAATGCTCAAATCGAGTCGCGATGAGCTGAACCGCGAAGCAGCGCGGATTATTGCGAGCGCAGTGCGTCGAGAGCCGTCGCTGACGCTTGGCCTGGCGACTGGGGCTACGACGATAGGCGTTTATGCTGAACTCGCGCGGATGCACCGTGAAGAAGGCTTGGATTTCTCGCAAGTGGTTACATTCAACCTCGACGAATACGTCGGACTGACGGCGGAGCATCCGCAGAGTTTTCGATACTTCATGCAACAAAATCTCTTTCGCCACATCAACGTGAATCCGAAGAACATTCACATTCCCGACGGAACACGACAGAGCAACTACGATGAGTATTGCGCGTCCTATGAAGATTCCATTCGCAAGGCCGGCGGCATTGATCTGCAAATCCTCGGCATCGGCCGCAATGGACACATCGGATTCAACGAGCCGGCGTCCAGCCTGGGCTCCCGAACGCGGCTGAAGGCGCTGACTCAGGAGACGCTCGAAGACAATCGCAAATTTTTCGCTTCGGCCGAAGAAATGCCCAAGTGCGCAATTACTGTGGGTATCGGCACGATCCTTGAGGCACGAAGAATTGTTTTGTTGGCTGCGGGCTCGTCGAAGGCAAATGCCGTGGGGCGCGCGATTGAAGGGCCGATCACCGCATCCGTCACGGCGTCGGCGCTTCAACTTCATCCTGATGTCACCTTTATCGTGAACGAGGACGCAGCCGCCGAACTGGCACAGAAGGACTACTACCGGCGCATTCTCGAACTGACTGCAGAATTTACGCCGAGCCGTCTTTGGTAAACGGATGAGTGAAGGATTGATCCTTGCCGGCGACATCGGCGGCACGAAATGCAATCTCGGAGCGTTTGTAGCGGATGGGCCTCGTTTGCGGCTCGTGTTTCAGAAACGCTACTCGACGCGCGACTCCGCCGGTTTCGAAACAATCATCGAGATTTTCCGCAGCGAGGCGGCTGGTTCGGCGGGAGAGGGAGCAGCCGCGAAGATTTCTGCGGCAGGATTCGGCGTGCCGGGAACTGTTGTGGCTGGGCAGCGTCATTCGGTGAATTTGCCGTGGACGCTTGATCCACTCGAGTTGGCGAGGGCGCTGAAAGTCGATTCGAAACACGTTGTCTTGCTAAATGATCTCGCCGCGACTGCGTGGGGAATTCAAAACTTGCCGAGCGACGCGTTTCTAACGCTGAATGCTGGCGCGCCCCGGCCAGACGCGAACAAAGCGGTACTCGCTGCGGGCACGGGGCTCGGCGAAGCAATTCTGTTCTGGGACGGGCAGGCGCACCAGGTGTCCTCTTCCGAGGGCGGGATGACGGATTTTGCGCCGCGCAATGACCTGGAAATTCAGCTCCTGCTGTTCCTGAAAACGCGCTTGCCGCATGTTTGCTGTGAAGATGTACTCGCGGGCCGCGGATTCCGCGCGATTCACGAGTCACTTGATCCCAGCGTCCGGCATTCCACTTTCGACCAGCGCGCGGAAGCATCCGCGCACGAAATCACGGAGCTGGCTCTTGCTCGATCTTGCCCGGTGTGCGTCGAAACGCTCGACGTATGGACGGAAGCCTATGGCGCCGAAGCGGGTAACCTCGCGTTGCGCGTACTCGCTTATGGAGGCGTGTACGTGGCTGGGGGCATCGCGCTTAAAGTCTTGCAGAAAATAAAAGATGGGAGCTTCGTTCGCGCATTCTGCGATAAGGCTCATCTTACGGACCTCCTCGCACGCATTCCAATTTCAGTGGTGTTGAACGAAGATGCACCGCTTTGGGGCGCTGCGTATCAGGCTCTTGCAACAAGTTCAGAATAAATCGCGTCGCTCGAGTCTCAACTTTTCCATCTGTGATTAGTTCCTAGCGCTCAGCATGACGATTCCAATCGACGAACTCTTTGGCGAGCTTCGAGGCAGGTTTCAGGGAAATTTGATTCGCGCGAGCGATCCGGAATTCGCTGAAGCGCATGAAATCTGGAACGCGATGGCGCAACGAAGGCCATCACTTATTGCGCGGTGTGCTGGCGTCGCGGATGTCAAACTGGCAGTTCGTTCCGCCGCAAAGGCCGGTGTGCTTACGGCTGTCCGATGCGGCGGACACAGTCTTGCAGGATTTGGCAGTTGCGACGACGGACTGGTGATTGATTTGTCGCGAATGCGGCAAATCCAAGTGGACGAGCGATCGCGGCGCGCGCGATTCGCTGGGGGGTGCCTGCTTGGCACCGTGGATTCTGCAACGCAAAAGGTTGGTCTCGTTTTTCCATCCGGCGTTGTTTCTCACACAGGCGCGGGCGGACTTGTTCTAGGCGGTGGCACGGGCTGGCTTACGCGGATGTTCGGGCTCTCGTGTGACAACGTGGAGGGCTTCACTCTGGTGACCGCTGATGGCTCCGTTGTTCATGCCGACGGGCGCGAGAATGCCGATCTGTTCTGGGCGTTGCGGGGCGGCGGAGGTAATTTCGGCGTGGTCACGGAATTTGAAGTTCGGCTGCACCCGCTCACTTCGGTGCTCCTCGCCACGTCTTTCTGCATTGAAGAGGATATTTTTCGAGTCGTGGATGAGTGGCGGAAATTCATGCCGGGCGCGCCCGACGAGTTGAAGTGGAATCTTTCCTTGCGATTCGCACCGCTCGCCGGCAATTTGCCCGCAGAAATTCATGGCAAACCCGCTCTCAGCGTGTCGCTGGCCTGGTACGGCGATTCCGCGGAAGGCCATCGTTTAGCCGATCACATTTTCTCGATCGGCAGGCACGTCGCAATCACGAAGGACGAGATCTCATTTCTCAAATTGCAGACGATGGCCGATATGGACTTTCCACCCGGCCGCCGTTATTACACGAAATCGGGCTACTTTATGAATCTCGACGATCGCACGATTCAGGTGTTGATCGAATCGCTCGCCTCAATCCCCTCAGCGAACACACAGATCGAGTTGGCGTATCTCGGTGGCGCGGCAAGCCGTGTTGGCGCCGCGGAGACGGCATTTGGAGACCGCAGCGCACCTTTTATTATGAATTTGCTTGCAGATTGGTCCGACGCCGCGGAAGACGCGGAAAATATTGCGTGGGTCCGGAAGGTCTTCACTTCACTTCGTCCGGCCATGACGTCCGGTGTTTACGTCAATTTCATGAGCGGCGACGAGCAGGATCGGGTTCGCGAAGCCTATCATGAACGTTGGGATCGCATGGTCAAAGTCAAGACGCACTACGATCCCCACAATTTTTTCCGCATGAATCAAAACGTCCCACCTTTGAGCGATTCCTCGGCGAGTCTAAGAGGTTAGTCGTACCGGAGAGAGGGCGGCCACGAGCGCCTGCATTTTACGCTTGAGGACTTCGGGCAGCATCATCGAATCGTACTGAGTGTGGTTCCTCAAGAAGAGGGATGGTGCCCAAGAGAGGACTCGAACCTCCACGACCTTGCGGCCACTAGCTCCTGAAGCTAGCGCGTCTGCCAGTTCCGCCACTTGGGCACAACTTGCGGAAAATCGAAGCTTTTTCATTCTGACGCGCGACCCATGGAATGTCAACGCGCTGGAGCCGACGACCGACCATTGTTATCCGTTTCCGAACCGAAGCGCCTCGAACGGACCCCTAGCGCTTCCCCACATGCTATAATTCGCGAAACTCGGGGCCGTTGGGAATTGTCCCCCTTTTTTGCAACCGTAACCCAACGGCGATGGAGGGAGTACTCATGGCACCGGAAACCTTTCGTTCTGGCCTATTTTACGTTATGGCCACTTGGGGAGCTGTAACCGTAGTGCTGATCCTTCTCCTGATTTACCGGAGTCAGCTTGCGAATCGCGAGGGCGACCAGATCTACCTGGCAAGAGGGGAAGACAACATGGCGGCCGAGCAGCGCTCGATTGTAGCCCGGATTAACGCGCTGACAGGGCCAATCAAGGTTCTCTATGCCGTATCGGCCGTGTTGCTGATCGCGGTTGTGGCACTCTGGCTCGAAACGAGTTGGGCTCAGCGCTGAGATCTTCCCCGACCTCGGCCCATTGGCGGGTGCTACGAAAACGTAAGGATTTCCCCGCATCAAAACGCTCCGCGTAAATATCCCTGCAACCTGTGTGGATTCAGTTAGAGGGCTTCGTTGCCGGCGGTGTCCCCTGTGGCGAAACTGCGGGCACTGCTGGCGCCATGTCACAAACCTGTGACGTATGATTGTGAACGATCAACCACTTGTCGCCAGTCTTCCCAAAAACCAGTGTCGTCTGGCCGTGAGCGACCATGGGGCGGTTGTCCACAGTGGCATCAAACTCCCACTGGTAAGTGGCCCACGCAAAATCCGAACGGAAGAAAATATTCGTGTTCCTTCGAATTAACTGCAGGGACTGGATTCGCGCTCGCTGCTTCTGATAAGCCGCCACATAATTCTGCCAGCCGATAATAGGGGGTTCGTACGCCCCGCTCGTGAAGGTCGCGTCGTCAGCGTAATACTTGTGCATGGTCTCAATCTGTCCGATTTGCCACGCGCCGAGCATCTCACCGATCTCATTGTCTAATTGGTCTGGCGTGGGCAGTTGCGGCGGGGGAGTTGTATCCGGTGCCGGCGGAGGCGGCTGCTTTTTATTCTTTTGCGGACCGGAGCCCGCGCGCGCCATTGGCGCGAGCGCAATTGAAAATGCCAGGATAACCAGCCCAAAAGTTCGCGCGGCGGTTCGTCGTCTCATTCTTTCTCTTCCCCCCAACTTTCGCGAGAATAGCATGATTTGTTGAGCCGTGCGGTCGAGCGATTATGCGATATCGCGCGCGATACGAAAACCGTAATCGGCGTATTGGAATTCCGGAGGAATACTCGATCGCGCAGCACAGCGCGACACCTTCGTATAATGCCGCCACGAACCACCGCGCGACGCGCGGCGCTTGCCCTCAGCCGGCCCTCGCGGATTTCGCTCCGGCGAAACCGAATAGTAATCGGCCGCAAACCAGTCCGCGCACCATTCGTGAACGTTGTCGCCGATGTCGTGTAGTCCGTACGCGTTCGGGGCGAAACGCCCCACCGGTTCGGGTCCATTCTTCCAGCGCGATTCGTAATGCGGAAGAGTCTCTGGCGGCTCATCGCCCCACGGATAGGATTTTCCCTCGACGCCGCCTCGCGCGGCACGTTCCCATTCAGCTTCGGTCGGAAGGCGGTAACGATTTCGCGCAACGGCCGAGAGCCACTCGCAATAGCTAGCCGCGTCGAACCAACTTGGCCCGGCCACTGGTTGTTCGGGATGATTGAAATTCGCGTCGTCCCAGTGTTGGGGTTTGCGGTGGCCCGTCGCGCTCAGAAAATGCGCGTACTCGGCGTTCGTCAACTGGTGTACCGCGAGTTCAAAGGCGTCAATCCAAACGCGATGCACGGGCTGTTCGTTATCTTGCCCGGCGTCACTTCCCATCAGGAACCATCCTTCGGGAATCCGAACTATCTGTGGCTCGTGAAATTCACTCAAAGAAAAATCGGCGTGATGGATCGGCGAGGGCATCGGAATTATTTCGACTGACCGAATCATGCTCTCAATTCATTGCTGTCGTGTTCGCATTGGCCTTTGACTGGCTAATGAGATTGACGAATAGCCGGTATGCGCCGGGCACTCCTGCAGGCAATTCGCGGAAAAAGGACAAACCTGTGTAGATATAAGTTCCTTTTCCGAATTTCGCTTCGACAAGAGCGCCATTGTCCTCGGTCTCCCCCGGATCCGTCAGGCCCAGAATCGGCTGATAGTGCGAATCGAAAGTACCGAGATAATAGAGCCCGCGCTCCTGTACCCAATTCTTGAAATCCTCTTGTGTGATTTTATTCGGAAAATTCAGGAGCTGGCTTTTCGGCGCGAGAAAATTCACAGGCGAATTTGCATCAGTGGTTCGCGCCGTCGAATCCGGCATCTTGGCGGGATAGGGCCCAGGCAAATATTTATTCCAGGCAAAATCGCGCTGGTATTGGACCACAAGCGTTCCCCCCTTGCCCACGTAGTCGAGCAGCCGCGAATTCGAGCGCGGCAAATCGTGCCGCAATTCATACGCGCGAATGCCGACAACGATCGCGTCGTAGCGGCTCAAATCGCCGAACGCCAGATCCACTTCATTCAGCAGATGCAGGTCAATCCCGAGCTGCCGCAAAGATTCGGGAATCATGTCGTTTTCGGCCGCGATGTAGCCGACGCGGAGATTTGGCGGAACGGCGAGATCGAGCACATGGACCGTTGCTTCGGGCGGCTCGCTCCACGATCGCGTGGGAAGCGAGGGGAGCGGCTCGAGTGACACGCTAAATGATTCGTCGCCGATTTTCCCGAAAGCTCGCAGCGGGTAAGCGCCGGGCGCCGGCTTTGCAGGAGGCGTAACCGTAAATCGGATCAGTTGGTCGCCGGGCTCCGAAAAATCAACTGGTGCGACCGGCGCCACACTCCAACCCGCTGGCGCATTGAGGGACACCGCGACTTTTGCGGCCGAAGTTGCGTGGTATCGCACGCGCGCAAGCAACTCGATTGGTTCACCTGCGCGAGACTCCGGTTGCATCACTTGCTTCGGCTCAATCGTCAGCGTGACCGCGGGAACGAGCGTGAGCGGAAAAGTATCCACACTCGTTGATGTCGCACGTATGGAGACAACGGGCGTTTCGCTCGTAAACGAATAGCCCCCAACCGTCGCATTGCTGCGTGCAACCAGCAACGGTGGCGGATAGGGCAGGATGTAATTCAGCGCGGATGCCGGTTCTATAGCATGACGCGGGACTGCAACGTTGAACGAAGCGGCGTTCTGTCTCGCTTCTCCTTCCGGCACCGGGGAGTCGCCTACACTCCATCCATCCGGCACGATGAGAGTTGTGTCATTCACGGTGATGCCGATCTTCTCGCGAAACGTCCAGCGCGTGTCCACCTTGAATGTCTCTCCTGCAACGAGTTCGTCTCGATTGGCGCGCGCGTCAACGTGCAGCGCGGCGACATTTGCAAGCGCTCGGTCAATTCGCTGCCGTACGCGCGCCAGTTCCCAAAGCAAATCACTCTTGCCGTCGCGGGACGAAGCCTGCACGGAATCTTCAAGACTCGCGATGGCGGTTCCCGCAGCCGAAAGGTATTTTGCGGCAGCAGTCCAATCCAGATGCAGCGCCGCCTCTTCCGCCGCGTTCAGGGATTCGTCAACATTCGCGAGGCTTTGTCCATCGGCGCCTCCCGGTTGCACGAGCGACAGAAGCGTCTTCGACAGATCCTCGGGGCCGACATGCTGATCCGCGCCTTTCGGATCGGCAACAACCAAATAGAGCGGCCAGCGAAGGAACGGCGAGCTTAGAAACATCGTTACGCCCTGCGAGCGATGGAAGACGAGGCTTTCGCGTCCAAACTCGTTGTAACTCTTTCCCCAAAGCGCGGAAATTTGCTCGACGGGGATGCGGAATCCGGATTCCTGCGCGGTACGGCGATCTTCGAGCACCAGCGAAACTTTCCACGGCGCGAGGCCTTGCCTGACTTGATCGGGGAATGCGCTCGCATCGGCCGCGGCAGCTATCGCTCGGGGCGTGAGAATTCCGCTCGCCTGATGTTGGCCATGACCCGTGTGCACGCCGCCCCATCCGTTGATGACCACGTTGGGCCGAAACATGCGAAGCACTCGAACCATGTCCTCGAGCGGCACTTCGCCCCAGATTTTCATGGTTTGATCGGCGCTCTTCGAATAGCCCGTGTCGATAGCGCGCGTGAAGAATTGCTCGACGCCGTTGTTCTTGCTCGCCGCCAGCAATTCAGACGTGCGGAGAATTCCAAGACGTTCGCCCTGCTCGGGGCCAATCGCGTTCTGGCCGCCTTGGCCGCGCGTCAGTGTGAGCAAAGCTACGTCGGCATCGAGGCCGTGCGAAAGATAGCTTAGAAGGCCTGAGGCCTCATCGTCTGGGTGGGCCGTGATGAAAAGGATCCGGGTGACAACGCGCGCCTTATCTATGGATTCGACAGTCTCAGGAAGAGATTGAGCGCGGAGCGAATTCCCTGCGGGCAAAAGAAGCGTGAGCGCGATCAACGCAAACAGAGAGAGCTTGTTTCTTATAAGATTAAATTGCCTCACGCCGAGGCCTCCTCGAACGGCCATTGTTTCAGGACTCGTGCCCGGCCCAAGTAAATAAGCGAACCCAGCGCCACAAACGTCAGTGCGGCGATCATCAGCCGGCCGCCGGTAGCTACAAAAATTGCCGTCCATCCCAGAATGGCGATGATTACGGGAACCGGGTAGAACCACATTCTAAAAGGGAATCGTTCGCGCGGCCAGCGACGCCTCAACAAACCGAGCCCTACCGATTGGCCGATAAATTGGATGAGACACCGCATCGCGAGGATGGCGCTAATTACGAAGCTCAACCGGAAAAATAAGCTGAAAATGAAGGCTGCGCCACCGAGGGCGAGAAGCGAGACATGCGGAAATCTTTTGACGGGATGCACGCGCGCGAAGATTGAAAAGAAATTGCCATCGAGCGCGGCAGCGTAGGGCACTCGCGAATATCCGAGCGTCGCTGAAAATAATGAGCCAAACGCAATGAAGAGGATCATCCCCGTGGCGAATGCAGCCCAATTTGCACCATATGTTCTCTCCACGAAGGTGCTTACGATAAACGATGAATGCTGCGCTTCCTGCCAAGGAACGACACCGAGGATGCTTGTCTGCATCGCCAGATAAAGCAACGCAATTCCAAAAATAGAGATGAAAATCGCGCGCGGGATATTTTTTTGCGGGTCGCGCACTTCTCCACCTATCGTGGCCACATTGTAATAACCGAGATACGTGTAAATCGTTTGCACCGTGGCGTGGCCCAGCCCCGCGAAAAAAATCCACGAGAAATTCCATGCGCCGGCCGGAAACGTGAACGCGCGATGAGCATCAAAATGCGTTGCTCCACCCCAGATGAGCCAGGCTATCGTGCCAACAACCCCGACCCAGATTCCCATCGAGATTTTCCCAACGGCCGCGATCCGCCGATACAAGAGAAAAACCACCAGCACGACAACTGTGCCAGCCGCCGCCTTCTGTTGAATCCAATTGAGTGGGTAGAGATACGTCAGATACTGCGCGAAGCCGATTGCCGCAGAGGCCATGACGAGCGGCGCCTGAATCATCGTCTGCCAGATCAACAGGAACGACATGAATCGTCCCCAGCGGCCCCGCCCGTAAGCTTCTCGCAAATAAACGTAGCTGCCGCCCGCTTCGGGCATTGCGGCCCCGAGCTCGGCCCACACGCACGCGTCGAAAAAGGAGAGCAAGGCGCCCGCCATCCACGCGAGCAGGCATTGCGGCCCCGGCATGGCCTGGATCACGAATGGAATCACGATGAATGGCCCGATGCCGACCATGTCAATCATGTTGAGCGCGGTTGCTTCCTTAAGTCCCAAGCCGCGTTCGAGTTTTTCCGGAGAGTTCATGAGATGCGAGCGCAATCGGCCGAGAATGAGAAGGGTAGCAAAGAATTACATTTTGCCCCGGCGAAATCTTATTGCGAAATCCGGGTGTCGAAGTTTCGTAAGAATCTAGAAGCTAATTCCGAGCGGCTTCTTCTTGCTCGAACGCGTGGTAGGACGAACGAACGAGTGGGCCGGCTTCAACGTGCTTGAATCCCATCTGCTCGCCGAGATGTTTGTATCCCGCGAATTCGTCGGGATGGACATATCGCTCGATCGGCAGATGCTCAGGCGTGGGCTGTAGATACTGTCCGAGCGTGAGAATATGCGCACCCTGCGCAGCAATTTCCTGCATCGCGCTCAGGATTTCGTCGCGCGTCTCTCCGAGGCCGAGCATCATTCCGGTTTTGGTTGGCATATCCGGCGCCATCTGGCGCGCGCGCCGAAGCAGTTCTAGCGAGCGTTCGTAGACCGCGCCTTTGCGGACGCGGCGATATAATCGCGGGACGGTTTCCATGTTGTGATTCAACACATCCGGCCGCGCCGCGATCACCAATTCCAAAGCCTGCCAATCGCCGCGAAAATCCGGGATTAGAACTTCCACGCGGCAATCAGGAACGCGGCGGCGGATTTCGGAAATCGTAGCCGCGAAAATTGCCGCGCCTCCATCCGGCTGATCGTCGCGATTCACCGACGTGACTACGGCGTATCGTAACCCCATCCGTTCGACCGCTTCCGCGACGCGTTCAGGCTCATCCTCCGCCGGAGGCCCGGCCGGTTTCCCCGAAGGTACTGCGCAGAATCCGCACGCGCGCGTACAAACATCGCCAAGGATCATGAAGGTCGCAGTCCGGTGCTCCCAGCACTCGCCCATGTTTGGGCAGCGCGCGCTCTCGCACACTGTGTGCAAGTCGAGCCCGCGCATAATGCGCTTCAGATCTTGGTAATTCGGTCCGCCGAAAAATCGGACCCGCAGCCACGAAGGTCGCGGATGCGCCGCCAGAGGAGGAACGACCGGTTGCGTGCTAGGCAAGATGTTGAATGGAGACGCCATAGCCCTTTACTCGAATCAATCATTCTACGCGTGAAGCGCACGCCTTCACAAGTTGCGCTTGGCGCTGCGGAATTTCATTGGGACCGAAAGCCTTTGCATTTCTCCCCGTCGGGGTACTGATACGTCGAACAAACACCACACATAAACATAGCAAAGTGTTGTATGTTTACAACAGCTATTGAAATATGGTGTTTATATTACTTCTAAATTCATGAAAATAAACGGATAATAATGGATAACAAGGAAACAGAAATGCACCGCTTTACCGCTCTTTACGATGGCCTTCCAATACACCATTGCTCACCGAGTAGAAACTGAAGGGGTCGGCCTCCACACGGCGGTACGTTCGCGCCTAAAGCTGGCTCCAGCGCCGCCCGACACCGGCATCGTATTTCGCCGCACTGACCTCGATGGATTCGCTGTTGAGGCGCACGTTCGCAACGTCGCGCGCGTTAGCTACGCGACAAGCTTGATGAAGCAAGGCGTACTGCTTTCGACCACTGAGCACGTCCTTGCGGCGCTCTACGCGTGCGGTGTGGATAACGTTTTCGTCGAAATTGATGCCCTTGAGCTGCCAATCCTAGATGGCTCCGCGCAGCCGTTTGTAAAAATGCTCGAACGCGCGGGCCTGCGGCGGCAAAGGCGGCGGCGAACTTATTTGAGAGTTGTCAAACCTCTCGTAGTCTCCGATGGCGATCGCATGATCGGAATTTACCCCGGTGAAAGCTTCCGCGTGCGATGTTATGTGGACTATGCCCATCCCAAAGTCGGATGCCAGGAAGTGGAAATTGACGTGAATCGGGCCACATTCAGCAAGGAACTCGCGACCGCGCGGACTTTCGGCTTCATGAGTGATTTCGAAGGTCTTCGCGCAATGGGCTTGATTCGTGGCGGCTCGCTCGAGAATGCAATCGTACTCTCTGAAAATGGCATCCTGAATGGTCCTGTGCGGTTTCCGGATGAGTTCGTTCGACACAAGGCCCTTGATCTCATCGGTGATCTGGCGCTGATCGGCAAGCCGCTAAAAGCCACCGTCGTCGCGCACAAGGCCGGCCACGCATTGCACACGCAACTCGTCACACGCCTGCTCGCCGATCCTTCGCTTTGGGAAGTGACCACGGCTGATTCTCAGAAAATTGATTCTCGGAGCGAAAAAGTGGATTCGCGTCCGCTCGTGCCAGCCCGCGTTCCAGCCGCCGATTAACTTGCTTCTGAAACTCGCCTTCTCAACGTTTCTCGCGAGCAACTTCCGCGCTAGAATGTCGCTCCTATGCCAAACCTTCTGGAAGGCAAGACGGCTCTGATTCTCGGAGTTGCGAATAAATGGAGCTTGGCCTATGCCATCGCGCAGGCATACCGCCGCGAAGGCGCAAAACTCGTGCTCACCTATCAGGCCGAGCGCATCAAGCTGACCGTCGAAGAACTTGGGCAATCGCTCGGCGCCGATAAGGTTTTTCAGTGTGACGTCACAAAGGAAGAAGAGCTCGGGCGTTTGACATCGGAATTACGCAATGACGGCGGCCTCGATACCGTCATGCACAGCATCGCATTCGCAAATCGCGAAGACCTCGATCGTCCGTTCCTCGAAACCTCCCGCGCCGGCTATCTTCTCGCTCAGGAAGTCAGCGCATATTCGCTGGTCGCTGTCGCTCGTGCCACCGCGCCGCTGATGCCCTCAGGCGGATCGCTCCTGACGCTCACCTATCTTGGCTCGCAGCGCGTCCTCCCGAATTACAACGTGATGGGCGTTGCGAAAGCTTCGCTCGAAGCAACGGTTCGATATCTGGCCAGCGATCTCGGCCCAAAGAAAATTCGCGTAAACGCAATTTCCGCAGGGCCCGTGAAAACAGCTTCAGCCCGCGCCATCAAGGATTTTTCGGTGATTCTCGACGTCGTGACGCAGCGCTCTCCGCTCCGTCGCAATACGGAGCCCGCCGAAGTTGGCGACGCCGCCGTATTCCTCGCAAGCGACCTCTCCCGCGGCGTCACAGCAAATATTATCTACGTCGATTCCGGCTTCCATATCATGGGTTTGTAACAAACTCGGAACCGTTAGGCTCTTCTCCCATCTCTCTCGATTGCCAAATGCAATCGGCAAAGCGACAATAGGCGATTCATGGCTGCCAAAGATACCGTTGTCATCGTCCTCGCTGCGGGCAAAGGCACGCGCCTCTATTCCGGGGTCGCCAAAGTTTTGCACCGCGTAGGCGGGCGTTCGCTAGTTGAACATGTCGTCCGCGCGTGCCAGCCCTTAAAAGCCGCCGAAACCGTTGTAGTCGTCGGATTTCAGGCGGATGCGGTTGCGGCAGCAGTGACTCCGCTGGGCGTGAAAACAGTAATTCAGAATCCGCAGCGTGGCACGGGCCACGCCGTTCAATCCGCGCGGCGCGCGATTCGCCGCAGCGCTAAATTTGCAGTCGTCGTTCCTGGCGACGCGCCGCTCCTGCGGACAGAGACTTTGTCGGCACTGATTAACGCGCATCGCTCAGGCGACGCGGCCGCGACAATTCTCTCCGCGCAATTGCCCGATCCGACCGGCTACGGGCGCATCATTCGCAAAAATGATGGCACAGTCGCCGCGGTTATTGAAGAAAGTGCCGCATCGCCCGAGCAACGCGCCATCACCGAAGTGAATTCCAGCATTTATTGCTTCACGCTCGACAAATTGTGGCCCTCTCTCGCAGCACTCAAGCCCAACAACGTTCACAAGGAACTCTATCTCACCGATGCCATCGCGCTGCTAAACGAGCGCCGCGAACGCGTCCTCGCATCGATTGCACCCGACCCGAACGAAATCCTCGGTTGCAACACGCGCGCCAGCCTCGCCGATGCCGACCGCATCTTCCGCCAGCGAAAAGCTTCCGCGCTAATGGATTCAGGCGTCACAATTTATTTCCCTGAATCGGTCGCCGTTGACGCGGCTGTCGCAGTCGGGCGCGATACTGTAATCGAACCGGGCGTTCAGCTCCTCGGCAGCACGAAGATCGGCGAGCGCTGCACGATTCGCACCGGCAGCATCATTACGGATTCGCGCCTCGACGACGATGTTTACGTCGAACCCTATTCCGTCGTCACCGAAAGCCGTCTCGCAAACAACACTCGGATCGGCCCGTTCGCGCGACTGCGGCCCGGCGCCGATTTGCGCCAGGGCGCGCGCGTAGGAAATTTCGTCGAAGTGAAAAAAAGCGTCTTGCACGAGAGCGCAAAGGCACCACACCTAACTTATCTCGGCGACGCAACGATTGGCGCCGGCGCAAACATTGGTGCGGGCACCATCACCTGCAATTACGACGGCGTGCATAAGAATCAAACGATCATCGGCAAGCGCGTATTCATTGGAAGCGATTCCGCGCTGGTCGCGCCTGTGCGCATCGGAGACGGTGCCTACGTCGCAGCTGGCTCCACGATCACCGAAAATGTCCCAGCCGATGCGCTGGCCATCGCTCGCGGCCGCCAAATCAACAAAACCGGATGGGCCGCCGCTCGCCGCGCGCAGATTGCGAAAGCGCTAAAGAGCGAAGCCAAACCAAAGCGCCGCAGTAAATCGAGATCCAAACGCGCCCGCACTCGCCCCAAACGGTCACGCCATCGCTAAGTTGTCTCGACTGACGCCGGCGGCTTTTTTGTCGATCGCTGAGGTTCCAGAGAACTGCAATCGGTGTGCTAAAATGCACGCGGGAGATCCCCCAAGATGAAATTTGGCGTCGTCGTCTTTCCGGGCTCGAATTGCGATCACGATGCCTACTGTGCGATTGGCGGCGTTTTAGGCCAGCCAGTCGAGTACCTCTGGCACCGCTCCGAGAGTCTGGCCGGCTGCGATGCAATCATTCTTCCCGGCGGCTTTGCGTTCGGCGATTACCTCCGCACGGGCGCCATCGCTCGCTTCTCGCCGGTCATGAAATCTGTCGCAAAGTTTGCGCGCTCGGGCGGACTCGTCCTCGGGATTTGCAACGGCTTTCAAATTCTCTGTGAAGCAGGTCTTCTTCCGGGCGCGATGACGCGTAATCGCGGCCTCAGATTCCTCTGCCAACAAGTGCACATCCAAGTGGAGAGTACTGACACGCCGTTCACAAGCTCGGCGCAGCGCGGACAAATTTTGAAAATTCCCATCGCGCACATGGATGGCAATTATTTCTGCGATGCCGCAACACTCGACGAGCTCGAGCGGGAGAATCGAATCATCTTTCGCTACACCACTCCCGATGGCAAAAATGACGCCGCCGGAAATCCAAACGGCTCGCTCGCGAACATCGCCGGAATCTGCAATCGAGACCGCAATGTGCTCGGTCTGATGCCGCACCCCGAGCGCGCGGTGGAAGCGCCGCTCGGTTCGGCCGACGGTCTTGTAATTTTGCGCTCGATGGTGGATAGCTTCGTGCGGCCTGTCGCCATATCCGCTTAGACGTACGCGAAAATAGTAGTGCCCGATAAATTTGAATCTCACTAGCCACAACGATTCTTTCGCCGCTCTGGAAATTCGCAAAGGCGTTCTGAATGCTTGAAACCGAAATCAGAGTTACTCGGGAAATCGCCGCCGAACACGGGCTGCGCGCCGACGAATACTCGCGTGTGCTCGAGATTCTCGGACGCGAGCCGAACATCACCGAGCTTGGAATTTTCTCGGTGATGTGGAGCGAGCATTGCTCCTACAAATCGAGCAAAGTCCATTTGAAGCGTTTGCCCACGCGCGGTCCGCACGTGCTGCAGGGCCCCGGTGAGAATGCCGGCGTGGTGGATATCGGCGACGGCCTCTGCGCTGTCTTCAAAATCGAATCGCACAATCATCCGAGCTTCGTCGAACCGTTCCAGGGCGCGGCAACGGGCGTCGGCGGAATTCTGCGCGATATTTTCACCATGGGCGCGCTTCCGATCGCGGTTCTCGATTCGTTGCGCTTCGGACCAATTACGAATGACCCCAATGATTCCAGTGCCGTTGGAGCAGCGCCTGACACAGTCGCGCGAAACCGGCGGCTTTTCGACGGCGTAGTTCGCGGAATCGGCTTCTATGGAAATTGCTTCGGCGTTCCGACGGTCGGCGGAGAAGTACAATTTGAGCCCTGCTATTCGAATAATCCGCTTGTGAACGCGTTGGCGCTCGGTATCGCGAAAAAGGAGAACCTATTCTTCGCACGCGCGAGAGGCGCCGGAAATCCCGTCATCTACGTAGGCGCGAAGACTGGCCGCGACGGAATTCACGGCGCATCGCTCCTGGCTTCAGCCGAATTTAGCGAAGAATCGCAGCAGAAGCGGCCGAACGTTCAAGTCGGCGACCCATTCATGGAAAAGCTCCTACTTGAGGCATGCCTTGAAGCGATGCAGACCGGCGCGGTGGTCGCGATTCAGGATATGGGCGCCGCGGGATTGACAAGTTCAAGCTCAGAGATGGCTTCGCGCGGCGGACTCGGAATTGAAATTGAACTGTCGCGCGTGCCGCAACGCGAAGCGCACATGACGCCGTACGAAATCATGCTGAGCGAATCTCAAGAGCGCATGTTGCTCGTTGCCGAGCGCGGCCGCGAAAATGAAATTTTCGGCGTCTTCGAGAAGTGGGGCCTAGATGCTGTGCAGATCGGCCGCGTAACGGACGATGGCCGCCTTCGAATTCTGGCGAGAGGCATCATTGTCGCTGAAATTCCGGCGCACGCCATTGCGGAAGAAGGGCCAGTATACAAACGCCCTATCGCCCCAGCTCCATCCGCACATCCGGCAGGCGCATCAAGCTTAATTGATTTCGCTCCGGCTGGAACTGATCTTTCCGAAAATTTTCGGCGGCTGCTCGCGTCGCCTGCAATCGCATCGAAGCAATGGATTATCGGCCAGTACGACCACATGGTGCGCACAAACACGCGCATCGTCCCGGGCGCTGGCGACGCTGCCGTGCTCCGCCTGAAGGATTCGCGTCGCGCCCTCGCGCTCTCGACCGATGGAAACGGCCGATGGTGCTGGCTCAACCCGAAAGTCGGCGCGATGCACGCGGTCGCAGAGGCGGCGCGAAACGTAGCGTGCTCCGGTGCACATCCAATAGCCGCGACCAACTGCTTGAACTTCGGCAATCCCGAGAAGCCCGAAGCGATGTGGCAATTCACTGAGGCGATCGATGGAATTGCCGCAGCGTGCGTGGCTCTCGAAATTCCCATTACCGGTGGGAACGTCAGTTTCTATAACGAGACGCTCGGCAAAGCAATTTACCCAACGCCAGTAATCGGCGCGCTCGGAATGTTGGAAGACTCATCAAAGGCCCTCGGTCTGGGATTTCATAACGAGGGCGATGTGATTATCCTGCTCGATGGCCTCGCTGCCGCCACTCCAGCAGAAAAACCGCTCCAAAGCCTGCGGCGTGAATTTTCGTCTTCTGAGTACGCGAAGACGATTCACGGAATCGTGGCGGGTGAGCCGCCAGCGATCGATCTGGGAGCGGAAAAACGCCTGCAGGATTGCTTGGTTGCCCTGGCTAGCGAAAGTGCAATCGAGTCAGCGCACGATGTAAGCGACGGCGGCCTCGCGGTTACGCTTGCCGAGTCGTGTTTCTCGAGCGACGGCCTCGCGGCGCAGGTCGCACTGGATGGCACCGAGCCCGTTGAATCTGCCATGTTTGGGGAACGCGGCGCCCGAGCGGTAGTCTCAGCGAAAGCCGATTCACTTGCTCACGTTGCCGAAACTGCTGCAGAATGTGGTGTTTCGGTTCAGCGTATCGGGAAAGTCGTGCGCGGCGACTTTCGCATCGAATATAGCGGGGCTCCGTGTCTGCACGGCATGGTGCAGTCCCTGCGCGACTCCTGGAGCGGGGCGCTTGAAAAAGCTTTACAGCAGGGCGCCACAAGTGGCAACGGCCCGAAAAGCAGCTAGTAGCAGCGAATGAACCATACCCAACAACTGCCGGACGACCACTTCCACGACGAGTGCGGGGTATTTGGCATTTTTGGCCGCACAGAAGCGGCCAAACTCGCCTACCTGGGACTGTACGCCCTCCAGCATCGCGGACAAGAATCAGCCGGAATTGCGTCTACCGACGGTGCCACCTTGTACGTCCATAAGGGTATGGGCCTGGTGCAGGAAATCTTCAATCCGGAAGCCATGCTGCGCTTGCCGGGGGGTGCGGCGATCGGTCATACGCGCTATTCGACCGCCGGCGACACCTCCATCATGAACGCGCAACCCGTGGTGATTGATTGCAACAAAGGAAAGCTGGCAGTCGCGCATAACGGAAATTTAACCAACGCCGCGGAGTTGCGGCGGAAGCTCGAGCATCGCGGATCCATTTTTCAGACAACGAGTGACACAGAAGTAATCGTTCATCTCGTAGCGCGTAGCAGTGCACGCCATCTGACCGGGGCGCTCGTGGAAGCGCTGAACCAGGTGGAGGGCGCCTATTCGCTCCTGGTCCTCACTCAAAATGAGCTGTACGCCCTGCGCGATCCCCGCGGTTTTCGGCCGTTAAATCTTGGCAGGCTCGACGGTAATTGGGTGGTCGCCTCAGAGACTTGCGCTTTCGATCTCATTGACGCCGAATACGTTCGTGAAATCGAACCCGGCGAAATGGTGAAAATCACCGGCAACGAAATCTCGTCAATCCACTTCGCTCCCGAAAAAGCGCATCAATACTGCATATTCGAGCACGTATATTTTTCGCGCCCAGACAGCATCATTTTTGGTCGGCAAGTGAATGAAAGCCGCGAGCGCCTCGGGCGGCAGCTGGCGCGCGAACATCCAGTCGAGGCAGACGCCGTGGTGCCCGTTCCGGATTCCGGCGTGCCCGCTGCGGTCGGCTATGCAGCAGAATCCGGAATCGCTTTCCGCATGGGATTGATTCGCAATCACTACGTTGGCCGTACCTTTATCGAGCCTGAGCAGTCCATTCGCGATTTCGGCGTCAGACTCAAACTCAACACGGTCCGGCGGATGATCGAAGGCCAACGCGTCATCCTTGTGGACGATTCCATCGTGCGCGGCACAACCAGCCGCAAAATCGTGCGCATGGTGCGCGATGCTGGCGCAGCTGAAGTCCACGTCCGCATCAGCTGCCCGCCTACAATTTCTCCCTGCTTCTACGGTGTGGACACGCCGACGCGGAATGAATTGATCGCCGCGAATCATTCTGTCGAAGAAATTCGGAAATTCCTCGAAGCCGATTCGCTCGGCTACTTATCGCTCACTGGCCTGCGAGAGGCAGTAGACGACAACGAAGGCAAATTTTGCACGTCCTGCTATACCGGCAGCTATCCGACAGAGTTGGTGCAACTTGAAGTGGAGGCTCATCGTGGGAGTTGAGATGGACATGCCGGATGCCGTCGCCATGCGCAGGAACGACGCTGAGCGCTCCCGCGCACTAATGAAGAGCCGCGCCGCGAAAGAAGCGCTGTCCTGGTTCTGGGTGATCCTCGCATTTCTTCTCATCGAAGGAACGATGGTGCAGGCGCGCGTGATTCCTAGTGGATCAATGGAGCGCACGGTTCTTATCGGCGATCACCTTATAGTGAGCCGAATCGGATATGACGCCGGCGTTCCCTTTACTCCTTGGCATGAACCACTCTGGCGCGAGCCGAAGCGGCAGCAGATCATCGTCTTTCGCGCGCCGCTCCCCGAAATGGGCTATCCGGATTTCATTAAACGCGTGATCGGGCTTCCGGGGGACTTGCTCGAAGTCCGCCGCGGCGTGGTTTTCATTGACGATCACCCGCTCGCCGAGCCTTATCGCATGGAGCCGCCCAACCCTGGCGATAACTTTGGTCCGGTGAAAGTTCCGGCAGGCGAATATTTCATGATGGGCGACAATCGCAACAATTCCTACGACAGCCGTTTTTGGGGTTTCGTCCCACGCTCGAATATCGTCGGGACACCGCTTCTGATTTACATGTCCATTGATGCGCCCGAAGAAGTCTGGGAACCGGGGCATCTCGGGATGCGGTTCGCGACGTACCTCAACGCCTTGATCCATCCCCGCGAGGTTCGCTGGAAGCGGCTGTTCCGAACTTTCTGAGCTGTCACGGCGATGTCCAGCCTGAGGGCCTGGTTTGATGCGCTATTCCGATGCAGGTGTCAATATTTCAGTCGCAGACGATGCGAAGCAGCGCATTCGCTCGGCTGCGGGGCGCACCTTCCGCCGCGGCGTCCTCTCAGCGATCGGCGGCTTCGGAGCGCTTTTTGAGCTCGATCGAAAGCGTTGGAAAGATCCAATCCTCGTCGCGAGCGCTGATGGCGTTGGCACGAAACTGAAACTCGCATTTGCTACCGGCGTTCACTCCACCGTCGGCGCGGATATTCTCAATCATTGCGTGAACGACATCCTCACGCAGGGCGCCGAGCCGCTGTTCTTTCTTGATTATCTCGCCATGGGCAAAATTGATCCGGACGTGGTCGAGCAGGTCATCGAGGGCATGAGCCGCGCGGCGAAACTCGCTGGATGCTCGCTAATCGGGGGCGAGACCGCGGAGATGCCGGACATCTATTCACCCGGCGAATACGATCTTGCTGGCTTCATTGTTGGTGCGGTGGAACGCAACGAACGGCTTGAGCCGCGTCTGGTACACCCTGGCGATACGCTTATCGCTCTACCCTCGAGCGGCCTGCACACCAATGGCTACTCACTCGCGCGCAAGCTCGTGTTTCACATCGCTAAGCTTCAGCCCAATACATACGTGCCATCGATCGGTAACAAGATAGGGGCAGAACTTTTGAAACCGCATCGCCCTTATTGGCCACTACTCAAAAATGTCGTCGCGAAGGGCTGGCTATCGGGGATGGCTCACATCACCGGAGGAGGGATAACTGGCAATCTTCCGCGCGTGTTACCGCGAAACGTTCGCGCCGTGATCGAAGTGGGTTCCTGGCCGGTTCTGCCAATCTTTAAATATCTCGCGACGCTAGGGAAAATCGAACCGACCGAGATGCTGCGCACGTTTAACCTCGGCGTCGGCATGATTCTTATTTTGCCGTCGAAAAATATCCGCAAAGTCGAATCCGAATTGCATCGGCGGCGCGAAAAATTCTACGCGATTGGGCACATCGAGACGGCCTCCGGCGCTCCGCGCGTGGTCTACAGCGGCAAACTCCCGCTCTCGTAGCGTGTGACCGGCTAGGTTCCGGCGCCACTGGGACTATCCACTTCTACTTTCCACGAGCCGTCCGACTGTTTCTTCCAAATCACGACGTACTCGCCCTTCTGCGACACCGGTTTGCCCTTTTTGTCTTTCATGGCGATTTCGTAGGTGCCCAGTTCGTAGGCCATGTCTCCGGCCTGCGCGACCTGCACGGACGTAGGCGCGAAAGTAAGACTGACGAAATCCGGTGCCGTCAAAAGCCCGGACCATGCTTTCCGAACAGAATCCTTTCCGACAGCCGGCGGCGCGCCAGGCGGGAACATTCGACCGTCATCGGCGTAGTACGAAGTCGATTTGTCCAAATCCTTTGCGGCCGCGGCCGCAGCCCAATCTTTGTCGAGGCTGCGAATGTTGGATTCGATGGCCCCGAGATCTGGCGCAGGCGGCTGTTGCACTGCGGTCTGAGTGCAGCCAATGCCGACAGCGAGCAAACCACATGATGCGAAGAGGAGCGTGAAGTTTCGAGTGATTTCCATTGTGAACTCTCCTGAACTTGAAATTGTTCAGCAAGATTACGCGGGTTTCAACCGAAGTCAAGTCTTGAGCCATTCAGAGGCGCGGGACCGCGACAGCTTCGCCGCCTTTGTGAAGTGTGCTAATTTGCTTCGGCTATGAAGAAACGGATCGGCGTGCTGTTGTCGGGACGCGGCTCAAATTTTGAGGCGCTCGCCTGGGGCGTGGAGACAGGTCGAATTCCAAACGCCGAAATCGCCATCGTCGTGAGCAATCGCGAAGGGGCGCCGGGAATCGACAAGGCGAAATCGCGCAAGATCCAAACTCAGGTGATTCCGTCGAAGGGACTAGAGCGCGAGGCATATGACCGGCAGGTGGCTACGGCTCTGCAGAAAGCGAATGTTGATCTAATTTGTCTCGCTGGGTATATGCGCCTGCTGTCGCCGTTCTTCGTGGCGGCGTATCCGCGGAGGATTCTAAATATTCATCCATCGCTCTTGCCTGCGTTTCCGGGACTCGAAGCGCAACGCCAGGCACTGGAGCACGGCGTTAAGCTTGCGGGCTGCACCGTGCACTTTGTGGACGAGAATCTCGACGCCGGCCCGATCGTGCTTCAATCGGGCGTTGCGGTGCGCGATGACGACACGGAGGAAACTCTCTCCGAGCGCATCTTGCGTGAAGAGCATCGCATCTATTCCGAAGCGGTTCGGATCGTGCTCGAAGGACGCTATCGCTTCGAGGGACGGCGGGTCCTCATTCAACCGGAGACCAAATAGGAATGGCGCCAGCGAATTTCAAGCCCGTCGAAGAGCAGCTCGCCTACATTCGCAAAGGTGTGGCGGAAATCGTTCCGGAAGCCGAACTGAAGGCGAAACTCGAGCTATCGCTGAAGACGGGCAAGCCCCTACGCGTAAAACTCGGCGTGGATCCGTCTGCGCCAGACATTCACCTGGGCCACACCGTCGTTTTGCGAAAGTTGAAACATTTTCAGGATCTTGGGCACACGGCGATTTTTGTCGTTGGCGGCTTCACGGCGCTGATCGGCGATCCTTCCGGGCAATCCGAGACGCGTCCCGCGCTTACGCCGGAGCAGGTGCAGGCGAACGCAAAAACGTATCTCGAACAGGTTTACAAGATTCTCGACCGCGAGAAGACGGAAGTTCATGACAACAATGAGTGGCTCGGGAAAATGACGAGCTTCGAAGTCGTCCAACTTTGCGGAAAGTACCGGCTCGCGCGGATGCTTGAGCGCGAGGATTTTCGGTCGCGGCTGGCGGCAAATCAGCCGATCTCAGTTCACGAGCTGCTCTACCCGTTGATGCAGGCGTACGACTCGGTGGCGCTGCATGCCGACGTCGAACTCGGCGCGACCGAACAGAAATTCAATCTTCTGGTCGGCCGCGAAATACAACGCGAATACGGCCAAACGTCTCAAGTGGCCCTGACGATGCCGATCCTTGTGGGTCTCGATGGCGAAAGAAAAATGTCGAAGAGTCTCGGAAATTATATTGGGATCACCGAGACGCCGCAGGACATTTTCGGAAAAGTGATGTCCATTTCCGATGAGCTGATGTGGCTCTACTACGAATTGCTGACGGACTTTACGGATCGCATCATTGTGCGATTGAAAGAAGAAGTGCGCACCGGCGTCTTGCATCCGATGGATGCAAAGATGCAGCTTGCACACTACATTGTCGCGGGCTTCCACGGCGAAGAGGCGGCTAAGAAGGCGTCTGATGAATTCCGCCGCGTTTTTCGCGACAGGCAATCGCCCGAAGATGCGCCAGTACTCAAGCTTCAGCCGTCACAGCCGAAACGCCTCTCCATGCTGCTGGTCGAACTAAATCTAGCGTCCTCGCGCAGCGAGGCAGAACGTTTGATCAAGCAGGGCGGTGTCGAAGTGAGCGGGACGCGAATTGATGATGTGCAGAAACAAATTGACCTTTCGAAGCCATCGGAATTCCTGTTGCGCGCCGGAAAAAAGAAATTCGTCCGCGTAGTAGTTGAATAACAAAATCGATTAGCCTCGGTTCCGTCACTCAGGTGCGCTCGGCGAGGCGTTTCAATCGCGCCAGCCAGTCGCGATCGCGGCGTGCCACAGCGTGCCGTGTGAAAAGCCAATCAAATGCTCTGCCGAATGCGCCGGTCATCTCATACTGATCGCGCATTCGAACGAACGTCGCGTCGTCCATCGACTCGATTTTCCAGGATTGGGTTCCCTTCACGCCGTAAGAATCCTGAAAGCGCCACTCGAGAAAGCGGCCAAATTCGAATTGCGTAACGGTTGCCGTAAGAGAAATTTCGCGTGAGCTGAGACGGCCGCTGATGCGGACTTTCTGGCCTACTTCGAAGTCGGCAGCTCCGCCGAGCACTTCGAATTCACAATTCATCTCCGCGCCATACCAATAGGGCATGCGCTGCGGGACAAGAAATGCGCCGACGAGTGCGCTCGACGCAGAGATACGCTCTTCGAGCTCAATTTTGGCCATAACGACGCGGGGAATTTACCACGCCACCCGTCAGGCAACCTCGAGCAGGACCATGGAGATGTCGTCGGTGGCTGGGCCATCTCGATATTGAGTGACGCGGTCTAAAATTCTCTGTTTCATTTCAGGAAGAGGTAACGTGGACGTTTCACGGACAATTTCGGCGAGCCCGTCCACGCCGAGCATTTCGTTTTGCGAATTGAAATTGTCGGTGAGACCGTCGGTGTAGAGCATCAGGCGATCGCCCGTCTGAATGGGAATTTCGATGGTAGCCTCGCCGATCACGGCCTCTTCGAGGAACCCGAGCACCAGACTCCGCGATTCGAGCAGGAGCGGCGGCTGGCCCTGCCGTATCACGATTCCCGGCGGATGGCCTGCGCCTATGAATTCCAGCGAGCGAGACGCGCGATTGATTCGTGCCGCGGCGAGTGTGAAAAAAAAGACCGAACTGCCAATATCGTGGATGACGAAGTGGTTCAGGTGCCGCAGCATCGGCGCAAGCCCCATACTTTGATCGAGCTGCGACATCGTTTCCGTGTATATCCGATTGGCAACGAGCGCCGAGCTGACGCCGTGGCCCGAAACATCGCAGACCATCAGATTTAAATAATCGTTCCCATCCGGAATGACGAGGCCGAAATCTCCGCCAATACTCCGCACCGGTTGGTAATGTGCCTCGACCGAAATATCGCCCCAATGCAAATTCTTCGGCGCGAGACTCTGCTGAACACGCGACGCCAGCAGCAGCTCCGCTTCGATTTCGCGCTGTCGCGTCTCAAGCTGCTTATTTGCCTCCCGCAGTTCGTTCTCGGCTCGTTTCTGCTCGCTGATGTCCGTAAAGGTTATGACCGAAAATTCACGACCGTCGGGATCCTCGACTCGCTTTGCGCTCACGACGACCGGCAAACGGTCCCCGTTTCTTTGCGGCAAGTAAAATTCGAAACGATTGCGGCCGGTAGATTCCCCGATAGCAATCCGCTCGTTCAAGAATGGGATATCCTCTGGAGGAAAAAAATCAGCGGCCGTGCGGCCACAAATCTCGCCGAGCGTCCGGCCAACCATCTGCACGAAAATTTCGTTCGCATGAATCATGCGGTGGCAGTCATCGGCAATGACGACTCCTTGATTGAGCGTCTCAAGAACGCCCACCACGTCCGCCAACCAGTCTGGTCGCTCGCTTTCCACTCGCACTCCCTAAAATCTCGACGCTGGAACGCTTGTTGCAACCACGCGAGCGTTCATCTTATCTAAAGTTGCCCGCTGTGCAAGCTGTTCGCTTTGGGGATTGGATGCGCCTGAGTGCGCTACGACGCAAGATGAAGCGATGAAGCAGGAAGAGGTTACACTGAATTCCTCCAGGCCGCGGTTCGTTGTTGACCCCGTTCCTGAGAAAACTTCGCGAATGGCTCAGAATAATAATCGATTGCCGCCCGGTCCGCGAGGACTGCCCGTTCTGGGAGTCGCGCTTCAGCTTCGACGCGACCCGCTTGGCTTGCTCGCGCAGGTTGCGCATGACTACGGCGACATCTGCCACATTCCGCTGCTGCTCCAAAGCAGGATTCTCATCAACCATCCCGATTTAATCGAAGACGTGATCGTCCGCCAACCTCAGAAATTCGACAAGGGCCCGGGAATAAAAGGCGCTGCCACGCGTCTGCTCGGCGAGGGCTTGTTGACGAGCGAGGGCGAATTGTGGCGCCGCCAGCGCCGCCTCGCGCAACCTGCATTTCATCGCCAGCGTATCGTTGAGTACGCACACACGATGGTCGAGCAGACGCTGTCGCTCACACGCAATTGGCGCGAGGGCGACGTCCGCGACATGGCCGAAGAAATGATGGCGCTCACTCTTGTGATCGCCGTGAAAACATTGTTCGGAACCGAGTTCACGCATGAGGCGGTCCGCGTCGGCAAAGCTGTGACGCTGCTAATGCGTTATCAAGTTCAAAGGCTGCGCAATCCTTTCAAGTTTTCCGCTAAATGGCCGACTCCGGCGAATCGCCGCGCTGATCGAGCTTACGAATTTCTCGATTCACTCGTTTACGGAATCATCGAAGATCGCCGGCGCAGGCGCGCGTCCGGCGAGGCATCCGCTAACGATGTGCTTTCGCTGCTCATGAATGCGATGGACGAAGACGGAAGCCAGATGTCTTCGAAGCAACTGCGCGACGAAGTAATGACGCTTTTCATCGCCGGCCATGAAACTACTGCGGTGACTCTTGGCTGGGCGTGGCATTTACTTGCGCAGAATCCCGGCGTCGAACAGCGGCTGGCTCACGAGCTAAGTTCTGTTCTCGGCGGCCGCAGTCCCTCGATGGAAGATTTGCCGCGCCTTCCGTATCTTGATGCTGTGATTCGTGAAGTTTTGCGGCTTTATCCTGCGGCGTACATCATCCAGCGCACCTCCATCGAACCCTTCGATCTGGGCGGCTATCATTTCCCTTCGAACACAACGGTTCTCATGTCGCAATGGGTGATGCATCGCGATCCGCGCTACTTTGAAGCACCGGGAGAATTCCGGCCGGAGCGATGGCTTACAGGGCTGGCGGACCGTCTGCCGGCGCATGCATATTTCCCGTTTGGCGGTGGCCCGAGGCGCTGCATCGGACAGATATTCGCGCTGACGGAGGCTGCGCTGGTAATGGCTACACTGGCGCAGAAGTTTAGATTTTTGGAGCCCGCCGGAATGAAAGTTGTGCCTGAGCCGCTGATCACTTTGCGCGCACACAGCGGCGTTCGAATGACGCTTGCAAAACGTTCCTGAACGATTCCAGCTATTTCCTGATTACTTCACAAACTTAGGTGATTCACCTTTGGACCAGGGATCGTATTCGAGCGCGAACTTTATACGATCGCCGATCCACGGATGATCCCAAAACCACCAGATTTCGAGACGGTTTGGCGCTGGGTCTTCCATGTCAATCTCACCCAGAATTTGGAATGACTGCGCTGCGACCTGCCCCGAGTCCGGCGTGATTCCGTGCGTGACTTCCAGGCCATACTGATCCGCCTGATGTTCGAAGCGGCGACTCATACCGTTCGTGATCGGCGTAGCGACGAAGAGCAAAAGCAGAAGGCTTGCGGCGTAGACCGGGAGCGCCGCCCAATCATCTGGAGCGCGAATCCGCCACGCCTGGCTTTTTTTCTGCAGCACCCGATTTGACACGCGAAAGCCGATGTAGAACAGCACGAAAAATAATGCTTCGAGCAATACGAGTCCTTTGGGAATATGGCCGAGAACGTAGTGCCCCATCTCGTGTCCAAAAATAAAGAGAATCTGAGGATTCGTCATTTTCTCGATTGTGGTGTCCCAGACGACCACGCGTTTGGATGCGCCGATGCCGGTGACATAGGCGTTCACGAAGTTCACTTTCGCGCTCGCGTTCATCCAGAACATTCGCTCGGGTGGGATGATCAAGCCCGCGCGCGCCACGACTCGCTCGAGCGAATCGACGAGCGCTGGATCGTGCGACTGCAATGGTTCGAATTTGTCGAAGAGCGGATCAATTACGTACGGCGAGATGAATATGAAAAACGCAGTTACTGGAATTGAGCCGAGCCAAAAATAGAACCACCAGCGGCGCGGACTTTTCCGAATCGCGCGGAATAAGCCGGCAATGACAAGAATTCCGATGATGGTAACTACGATCTGCGTTTTGATCTGATCCCACAGCCACGAGCCCCATCCTTGCACCACAAGGTCATACCGGCGCAGCAGCCAATGCACCCACGCGGCGATCGGCAACTGTGGCAGCGTGAAAGCTAACAGGAATAAAGACGAGTAAATGCCGGCCTGAATGATCCTTCGCGATGACGCCGCTTCCGTCCAGTCGCGAAACTTCGACGACCAACTCCAGCGAAGCATCAGCGCTAACAATGCGATTTGGTAGAATAATAAAAAGACTCGGAGCATGAAGCTGATTCGACTCAGACGGCGCGCTTTTGTGTACGTCTCCGGCGGTAGCGTGTAGCTGGTGACTCGTTTCTGCGATCGTTGTGGCTGCCTCTCCTCTACCCCGGAAGACTGTTGTGCGAGATTGTTGATTTGCGCCGGCATTTGCGCGGGCGGGGACACTCGCCACGTCGCTGCCCGATTGATTCTCGCGGCTTGCGCGGGCGGAGACGCAAAAGCCACTGCTAACAACACGCAGGCCAGTAAACACCAGGCATCGCGGCAGCGATTCGTCATCGAAGAATTCTGTTTACTCTCAAAGTCTATTTAGACGACGAAGTATGGCTGCGCGGCTTGCGAAGGGCAAGCTGCTGCGATTCGGCATATCGCCGGTGCGGACGGGTTGCTTCTTTGGGAGCGACGCGAGAGACGGATTGCACGAGCGTCGCAGCGACGACTAACATAGATTTGCGCCGGAGCCATCGGTGTCGCAACTACGCAGGAGCGTTCGCAGGGAGGTACTCGCCATGAGAATTTCACGTTTGGTATGGTCGTCGTTCCTATTGCTATTCACGATCGCTGGAACGTTGAGTTCAGCGGCCGCGCGATCGCAGCAGCCCGCGCAGCAAGCTTCAAGTGGGGCGCCGCAAGCGGAATCACCTGCAGACGCAGCACGCCGCGCCCGTGAACAAAAGAAAAGCCAGCCTAAACCTGCGCAAGTCTGGGACAACGACAACATACCGAAAAAGGGAGACGGAGTGAGTGTTGTGGGCTCTACCGAGGCCGCTGCACCGGTTCCCGCAGAAGCGCCGGGGTCGCAACCGGTACCTGTCGAAAATAAAGGCCAGGTCGATCCTGCGATTCAGCAGGCTAAGGACAAAATCGCGAGCCTTGAACAGGATGTTGATATCGCCCAGCGCAAATTCACGCTCGATTCGGACATGTACTACGGCAAGACGAACTACCAGGACGACAAGGCTGGAAAAGCGGCGCTCGATGCTGAACGAGCCGACGTAGAGAACAAAAAGAAACAGCTGCAAGACGCGCGGGACATCCTAGCTTCGCTCCAGGCCAAGGCTGGCCCGATCCCCGATCAGAAGAAATAGTAGGGAGCGCTTCCGCTCGCGTTAATCGAAGCGCCCGAGTTAGGCGCAACTACAGGTTTTCCATACGACCCGCAGATCCCTCACTTTGTTCGGGATGACAAATTTCTGGACGCTGGCCTCGCTTGCCAAGCAGGTTGCGAAGAAAGCATAAACGCCGTCATCCCGAGTGAGCGAGGGATCCCTCTTGGTTTTGAAATGCGCGCAAAAAGAGGGATTCTTCGTCGCTACACTCCTAGGAATGACGGCAATTTTTGAACTTCTTCCGCAGCCGCTACAGCCGTCTTCTGCCCATGCTTTCTCCAGTCGCAACAATACCCCTACTAATAGTACTGATTTTTCTTGACACACAAGTAGCCTTCCCGCACAATCCCGGCATCTTCCCGGCTAGTTCGCCTCGCATTGGGGGGATTTTGATTTTCTGCGAGCGGATTTGGCCCGGATTTCAAACTGGAGAACGATGCAGTATTTGCCCGGTTGGACAGTGCAGTGTCTGAATCCAGATTGCCCGGCGAGGGGTCACTGGCTGCGCGTCGAGGGCCTTCGGCATGAGTTCTGCAGCAACTGCGGTTCGACGCTGCACAATGTGCCGCCTCCGCTGGCGCCTCGTTTTCGGATGCGTCCGAGGTCTCTGAGCGCATACAGGCCAGCCCTGCGGCCGCGATAGCGCGCGCAAGCTGCAATGAGGCCGCGGTTGGCGCAGCAGAGGCAGTATCGTCACAAAAAGATGGCAGCGGTCCGGTCACGCCCGGGAGAAGCATACCGGCGACGGCCTCGTCCCCGCCGCCCCCTTTCGATCGGTAGCCGCGCTGCAATCAAAACCGCGCCGCAAAAAATTGGGCCCACTTCAACTTGCGTTGGAGCAGGCCTTTTACTTTTCGATTCCGCCTCGATCTAGAAATAAAGCTTCAGCCCGAACTGAATCAGCCGCGGCCCACGATCCGTCGTAATCTCGGCAAAATTGCCGCTCCCTCCGTCGTAACCAGGATTCAAGAACTGGGCATGGTTGAAGGCGTTGAAGAATTCGGCGCGGAATTCAACCGATTTACTCTCCCCAAAGCTTGTTTTCTTGGTGAGGGAGATGTCCCAATTGTTGATTCCCGGGCCGCGTATCGAATTACGGCCCAGATCGCCAAAACTGAAGAGTGGCACACCGAGGGGATTTATGCTGCCATCGTCATTGAACGGGCTGAGGCAGTTGAACGAGTTTGGATTGATGTAATAGTTTCCGGATTCCGTCGAGCCGGCAAGACAACTGCCTGCCTGCTGTATGTTTCCAGAAGCATCGGTGGTCTGAGAAAAAGTATGGATCGAGCGCGGATTATATTTTTGCACGGGCCCGATGATGTCCACTCGCTCCAGACCCGAATTCTGCTGGCTCGAACCGTTCTCCGAGAAAAGGGTAAAGGGCGTCCCAGCTTGGAAAGTCGCGATTCCGTTGAGCTGCCAACCCTTTGCGATCGTTTGCAAGATTCCTTCGTGATGGATGCCGTATGCGAAGGGTAACTCCCAAATCCAACTAACGACCAGGCGTTGGGGAGCGTCGAAGTCGGCGAGAGAGCGATCCAGGTTGTAGTCGTATGGGTCTGTGTATTGGTACGAACGAGCTCGGAACCCGGAGGTCAAGTCAATCGTCTTCGAAAGTGTATACGCGGCACGAAACTGAAGGCCTTTGCTGAAACGTTTATCCACAGTGATCTGAAGCTGGTGGCTGGCCGACAAGCCATTGCTAAAGCTTGTCAGTAGTTCCGTGGCGCCGGTCGGGGAACCGTTGGGATCTATTGGGTTATTTGGGGTCATTCCATCCACACAGGCGGCAAGTGGCCGCGCACAATCCGGATTGATAAATCCAAATTGTGACAACTGCTGGGCCTCGACCGTCTGGGACGGGAAATCCGTTTCCGCCTGGGAGATTAGTTTGCGGCCAAGGCTCCCTACGTAAACGGCCTCGACCATCGTGTCTCTCGTCGCTTGCCACTGGAATCCGTAATTGAAATTCTCGGAATACGGCGTGCGAAAATGCGGCCACGTGGTGTAGGCATAGCTGATTGCGGGAACCAGGAACTGACCGTTATTGGTGTAAGGGTAAGGATTCGTCAGCCCTAAGAAGCTAAATGGATCGCTGACCGTGTCCGTTGTGGGCAAACCGGCGTAGTTCGACGGCTCCGGGAAATTGTTGGAAATATACCCAAAGGGCGGTTGTCCCCCGAACTGCAAGTTGAGCGCGCCATCTTCAATGTCATAAAAGATTCCGCCGCCGCCGCGCATCACGAGTTTCGCGTTGCCAAACACGTCCCAAGCAAATCCCAACCGCGGAGCAAAATTGTTGTAATCGGGATAGACCATCGCGTTATTAGGAGTTCCAGGATCGCCGGGATACAGGATTCCTGGAGGCGCGCCCGGATACTTTGTGGATTGTTGTCCTGGAAAAAATCCGAGGATTTCATTATGGATGTCGCTTTGTGGCATGAAGTATTCGTAACGAAGTCCGTAGTTCAGGGTAAACCGCTTGGTGAGCTTCCAAGTATCCTGGAGATATCCCGCGACGGACCCGGTGCGTATTCCATAGGTGGCCTGGGAATACTGAGTGTAATTGTCCCAGAACCCGCCCACGAAATCGGCCAGTGGATCTCCCGTGAAAGTGGTTCCGTAACCATCGAAATCAAAGTTGCCGTTGTTGAAGAAATCGTAAAGATAATTCTGTTCGATCCGTGTGACATCGGCGCCAAACTTCACCTCGTGCTTGCCGAGTGTCCACGTGAAATTATCGGCCCATTCCCAGGAAGTTCGGTTCAACGTCGTAGGGCCTTGCGGCGACGGACCGAGATTGAAGTCAGGCGTGTAGATGATAGGTGGGGCAGCACCGGCTGGGTCGGCCGGCGTTATATTACTGAATCCAAGTTCCGCTGGCGAAGTTGTGGTTGTCGGTACTGATTGCAGGGTGGCATACCGGTTTACAGCGAAGCGTGCCTCGTTCAGGCGATTGCCTGCAAAAGTGTGTGTCCAGGTGAGCGTGCCGATCTGCGTGCGGTTATTGTCCGTGAAGCCGGAGCCTACCGGCACGTCGCCGCCGGTCGATGCGCCGTTGACGATTTGGAAGGGATAATCATCGCGGAGCTGATCAATCACGTACACGAACGAAAGCACATCGTGGGACGAAAAGTTGTGGTCGAGGTGAACGATCCCCTGATCGTCGTCAATAAGAGCTGTAGGCGATGAGACGAACCCGTTGTCGGGCAAATTGGGAAGTGGAAGATACTTGTTAATTAGGGTCTGCATCGTCGGATTGACCAAGCCCGCCGTGGCCATGTTGTTATAAGGAATATTTGCCCCGGTGTAGGGATTGATGAGCTGCGTGCCGCCTTGCGCCGTGCAGTTGCCTGAGCTGTCGTAGGTCGCGCAATATTCTCCGAAATTGCCTCCACGTTCAGCTTGATCGAGCACCGTCAATTTCGGAGAGGTCTCGCCCTCACGCCGCCGAGCTCCCTGATACGCGACGAAGAAGAATGTTTTGTCCTTCTTGATTGGACCGCCGACGGTGCCTCCAAAGACATTCCGCTTGAACGCAGAACGACCGGAACCTTGTTGGTTCAAGAAAAAATCGTTCGCGTTCAGGACATCATTGCGAATGAACTCGAAAGCGTCGCCATGGAATTTGTTGGTACCGGACTTAGTAATCTGGTTGACGATGCCCCCGGACGTGCGGCCATATTCCGCGTCGTAGTTGTTCGTCAGAATCTTGAATTCCTCGACTGCGTCCGGATTCGGATCCACGACGATGTTATTGCCGAGAAAGTCCGTGTTATTGGCGCCATCGAGGAGAAAAGTGAGTGATTCCGAGCGTTGCCCGCTTACCGCAAACGGATTGCCCGAACCATCGTCGGGATCGGGAGTAAACACCCCGGCCTGCAGAAGACCGAGTTGCAGAGTATCGCGGTCAAGAAGCGGAAGGTCGCGGATAGCGCGTTCGTCCTCGACCTTTCCGAGGACGGCGCTCGCCGTATCTACCTGGGCGACGGTAGTGGTTACCTCCACAGTTGTAGCAGATTGGCCGACCTTCAAAACTGCGTCCACGCGGCCATTCTGGTTCAGGTCGAGTACGATGCCGGTTTGGACCGAAGTCTGAAAGTTTGCATGGGTGACCGATAGTTCGTACGCACCTACCGGCACGGTGGTGAAAAGATAACCTCCGTCGCTGGCAGTCGTGGTCGTCCGCGAAACGTTGGTTTTCGCGTTAGTCAGCGTTACCTTCGCCCCGATGATGACGCCGCCGCTTTCGTCGGTAACCGTTCCCCGCAATGACGCAGTATCCTGCGCCATTGCTATTTTGCCGAACACCAGAAATGCGATGAATGCGAGGATACCCCGCCGGAGCCAAGATTTGCGGTTCACACGTCACCTCCGTCTGTGGACGTCTTCCACAGGCACTCGAGGTGTCAGGACGTCTGAGTCGCGGCGACCGCCTGCAGTAAACCAGAAAGAGCCGGACCACCCCACCCCTGCACCACGGGCTAACTCAATATGAGCTTTGTATAGGATTCCGGGCCTTATCTGTCAAGCGGAGTTTAGTTCTAGGGCAGACAGCGAAAAACTGATGGTCATAAAAAATGAGCGGCCGGTGGGGGTGCCGGCCGCTCGGGGCATGGGTGATAGAGTGCTGTAACACTCGAAACGCCGCGCCTCAGGCGCCAGTTCCACCAAGCTTGCGCTCGCTGGTTGACCGCCGCGCCGCACGTCGTCTCGAACAACTCCATTCTGGCGGGAAGTCGCGCGGACGCCTATGGGCCTTGAGTTTCATTTCGTTTGGTACGAATGACCTATATATTCTGCTGAGTCAGAACGAGCGTCGCAATCGCAGACCTGCGAGGACGGTTGTGTCTGATGGCCAGACATTGAACCCCTAACGCGCCGGTGATAGCCTCGCGCTTAGAGGCCGCCACCCTCACCCTCGCTGGGTTATCGATTCGCAGAGACTGGTTGGAGGCTGGCAAGGCCACAATTTTATGACGACAACCGGCACGCAGGTCGATAGGGTTGCGCTCGTCGAATCCCAAACTCTGGGGATAGTTCGCCAGCTTCTCGTGGAGTTGGGCAGTCGTTCAGCTGTCGAGGCGCTTGATCGAGCTGGCCTGAAGTCCCAGCTCGAGCATGAGCTCGGGTTAGGAAGTCTCGAACGCGTTGAATTGCTGGTGCGGCTGGATTCTGCATTTTCCGTTCGCCTGCCTGATAGCGCACTGGTAGAAGCTGAGACGGTTACAGATCTGGTAGGCGCCGTAATGGCCGGGCAGGCGACCGGAGGCACGGGAGTAGCGCCTGGCGTTGCCCCGGCCAACGTGGCGGCCTTGATCGCTTCGCCCACGACCCGCAGGGTTGGACAGTTCCTGGAGGGCGCAGAGTCGCTTACTGAGATCGTCGTCGCGCGAGGGCGCGCTGAACCGGGTCTCGCACATATCCACCTTTACGAGGAGGAGGATCGGATCCGTACGATTACGTGCGGCGAGCTTTTTGAACGCGCGTCTGCCGTTGGAGCGGAACTCACCCGCCGGGGATTGCAGCGCGGCGAAGCTGTCGCGTTGATGCTTCCCACGGGCGCGGAATTTTTCTTCTGCTTTGCAGGAATCTGGATGGCAGGTGGTATTCCTGTGCCGATGTATCCGCCGTTTCGCGCGGATCGAATTGAAGAATACGCGGCACGCCAGGAGGGCATTCTTCGAAACGCGGAGGCGAAGTTTCTCATCACATTTCGGCAGGTGGCGGGCCTCGCGCGTTTACTTGCGCCGCGCGTGCCTTCGCTGATTGATCTGCTCGACGCTTCGCAACTTGTCCACGCTAAAGTTCCGCCGCTGCCTCCCAGAACCGAAGCTCGGCCGACCGATTACAATTCTTATCGCGGCCGCGGGAGTGAGATCGCGTTTTTGCAATACACGTCGGGTTCAACGGGAGATCCGAAGGGCGTCGTTCTCACTCATGCAAATTTGCTGGCCAACATTCGCTCAATCGGTCAAGCGGTGCAGTTGGTCACGGAAGATGTGGTAGTTAGCTGGCTGCCGCTATATCACGATATGGGGCTTATCGGCGCGTGGTTTGCGCCGCTGTGCTTCGGGCTCCCGCTTGTTGTCATGTCACCGCTGGCGTTTTTGACGCGGCCTGAACGCTGGCTGAAAGCCATCCACCGGCATCGCGCGACGATCAGCCCTGCTCCTAATTTTGCTTACGAGCTTTGCACGCGAAAGATCGCGGATCGCGATATCGAAGGACTCGATCTTAGTTCGTGGCGCGCAGCGTTGAACGGCGCAGAGCAAGTCCGCTCCGAGACTCTCGATCGCTTTGCTGCGCGATTTGCACCATACGGATTACGGCGCGTAGCACTTGCTCCCGTATACGGCCTGGCGGAGGCGTCGCTTTGCGTGTCGGCGCCGCAGGTCGGATCGGGATATAGCGTCGATCGAATCGCGCGTACTGATTTCGAGCACGAAGGCCGCGCCGTTCCGGCTGCAGGGAATGACGCGACGACTCTTGAATTCGTGGGAGCGGGACGCCCCATCCCTGGCATGGAGTTACGGATCGTAGATCGCGAGGAGCGTGCAGTCGGCGACCGAGTCGAGGGACGTCTCTGGTTCCGCAGCGCTTCCGCAACACAAGGCTACTATCGGAACGCGGAGGCCAGTCAAGGTTTGCTTCGCGAAGATGGGTGGCTCGATTCGGGCGACTTGGCGTATGTGGTTGAAGGCGAGATCTTCATCACGGGGCGCGCCAAGGACATCATCATCAAAGGTGGACGCAACCTTTACCCGCACGAAGTTGAGGAAGTGGCGGGAAGAGTGGCGGGCGTAAGGACTGGCTGCGTGGTGGCTTTCGGCGCGCCGGATGCGCAAAGCGGGACCGAGCGGTTCGTCATTGCAGCGGAGATGCGAAACCCGGCCGATCGTGAACACATCGCCGCCGATATCACGCGACAGGTTACCGAGGCGATTGGGGTGCCGCCGGACCGCGTCGAGTTGCTAGCGCCGCATTCAATTCCGAAGACGTCTAGTGGAAAGCTTCGCCGCTCTGAGACACGCCGGCTGTTTCTGGCCGGCGAACTCGGCCGGCGCAAACCCGTGTGGATGCAAATCGCGCGGCTTTCCTTCTACAGCATGCCGCGGCGGTTGGGCCTGGCATTGCGACGCGGCGGGAAAGCCGCCGCCGAATTTGTATACGGTGTCTATGCGCTCTGCGCATTCAGCATCTTGCTCGTGCCGCTTTGGATTGTGGTGCGGCTGGCGCCGAATCGCCGGGCCGCGGCAAGCGCGACGCGCGCTGGAGCCCGCGTGATGCTTCGTTGCGCCGGTATCGGAGTGACGGTGAAGGGTGCGAATCTGTTCAAGGATTTGAAATCTTCTGGGCCGTGGATTTTTGCGCCGAATCATTCGAGTTATCTGGATATCCTCACGACGGTTGCCGTGATGCCAGCGGGCGTACTTATTGTGGCCAAGGGTGAAACCGGATCGATGCCCTTGATCGGCACGTTCATCCGACGGATAGGGCACCTTACGTTCGATCGCAGCGACTCGCACGCGCGCGTTCGTCAAGCCGACGACGTCGCGAAAATTTTGGAGGGTGGGGAATCGGTGGTCATATTTCCGGAGGGCACGTTCACATCTGCGCCGGGGATTCGTCCATTCCAACTTGGCGCATTCAAATCAGCGGTGGAAACGAACAGGCCCATCTGCCCTGTCGCGTTGAAAGGCGCGCGCCAAATTCTGCGCGATAAGACAATCCTGCCGAAATTTGGACGGGTGGAAATTACGCTAGGACCGCTCGTGCATCCGAAAATTAAAGCAACCGCGAAAACTGAAGATGCTGATTGGCATGAAATCGTGCGTCTCCGCGACGCTGCGCGAGAAATTGTGGCGCAAAATACGGGCGAACCATTGCTGTAGCAGAACGCGCATTTTTCTGCCACCCTGTTTACTCCAAACTCCACCTAAGCAATGATCGCTGCTTCAGCATGCTTCAATGCGTCAATTCGAAAATAACTGTTATGTCCGTCTCAACTTCCACCGCGCGTCCATTCAATAGCGTGGGGTGATATCGCCACTGGCCAACGGCAGCGACTGCGGCGCGAGCCAGAATTGGATTTCCGGTGACGACATCAAGACGTCTCACTGTTCCGTCCGTGGAGATGATCGCGCGAAGCAACACGGTGCCCGACATGTGCAGTGCGACGGCACCCGGCGGGTAGACCGGCTCGATCCGCGTAATGAGGCGCGCTTCTTCGACCCCCGCGCTCACACGGACAGGTTTGGTGGGCTCTGAAGGTCGCGGAGGAGCCACGGTTGGTGTCAAAACGGAATTGCCCATTCCGAAATCAACCCCCGGCCCGCTGGCGCTGCCGTCTCCGTTTCCAATCGCAGGAGGGTCGTTACTTGCGGTGCTCGCGTTGGCGTCCTGCGAATTTGCTATGTGTTCCGGGATTCTAATCGGTTGATACAAGGCCACGGAATTAAAAACGGGTCTGACGCGACGTTCTGTTTGCGGTGACGCGTGAACTGTGTTGGCCAGATGCGTGCCGCCGTGATACGGCGGCATCGGTACAAACGAATATCGTGAGCTTATAACCTCGGGAGTGAAAATTGGAACTATAAGGAGCGCGGCCACGAGCGCACCTTGGATCAAGATTGAGAGAACGAACGATTCGCGGCGAAGAAGTTTCGCTGGAGCCGCGTCTTTCGAGTCATTTTCGACAAGGCAATCGGCAAGCAATCCGGGATCGCGCATGGGCAACCATCCTTTCTGGACTGGCAGCGTTGGCCAAGCCAGCAGTCCTCCCTATTTCGCCTAAGGAAAGCGAGTCGTCCGGGAGGTAACTTGAGGATCGCGCGACCTTAGTGTGATAGACACCGGCGAGGGCTCATAGTGCCCCCCAAAGACCGATTTTTCGGAGCTTAGCTCATGTTCGAGCTTGGAGTTTTGTAAATATTTGAAAAATAAGCAATTAATGATTCTGTGGCAGTTATGCATCATCAAGGGGCAGTTAAGCATCGAATTGTTTGGGCGAATTTCTTACGAGGCATTCATTATGAATCGCATACCATCCGAAGTAATTGGTCTCCGCTATACAGGCTGGGCCGCACTGAATCGCGACCCTCAGGAAGACCGCTTGGAATTCACGTGCCCCCATTGCGGGGAGCCCGGAACCAAGGCGGCCCGGCGTCCGCGCGCTTCCTATCATTTCACGGACGGTTTCGTTCAGGATCTTCAGGGCGAAGCAGGGGTTTGCCGGAAGTGCAAGAAATCGCTACGAATCGTTCCCGTGATTCTTTTACACGATCAGGGCGAAAAGCGGCGTTTCGAAGCCGTGTTTAAGCCGGACCTGAACGTTTCATCGAATTAAAGGGCGACGGATACCACACGCAAAGAGGGGAACGGATCACACCGTTCCCCTCTTTTTGTTTGCTTGCACCGTAAAACCATTGTCTTAAGTTCGCCTGGTTTTTCGCGGACGACCCTCGCGCGCTTTCTGGGTGGTACCCGGCCAATCGGGGGTCGAGAGGTGGTGCTTGAGATCCGCATGCAATTTTTCGAAGGCCTCGTCAACTGTATCCGCAAATTTCAAGATTTTCATTTCGCGCTCGTTCACAGTTCCTGCTTGGACCATGGTTCTCCAATTGATCACCTTGTCCCAATACTGCCGCCCGTAAATCAGAATCAGGTGATGCGACGACAGTTTTCCCGTCTGCAGCAGCGTCAGCATTTCCCACAATTCGTCCATCGTGCCGAACCCGCCGGGAAAAACGATCAAAGCCTTCGCCAACTGGGCGAACCAAAGCTTACGCATAAAGAAATAATGGAAGCAAATGTTGAGTTCGGGCGTGATGTAACGATTCGGCCGCTGTTCGTGCGGAAGCTGAATGCTCAGTCCGATGGAAGTGCCTCCGGCTTCGTGCGCTCCGCGATTGGCTGCTTCCATGATTCCCGGTCCGCCACCCGAGCAGATTACGAAGCGTCGCGGGTCCGAGCCGAGCGTCATGGCCCATTCCGTGATGCGGCGCGAGAGCTCGCGCGCATCTTCATAATAGCGCGACATCGCGAGCTCTCGCCTTGCCGAGCCCATTTTTCGATGCCAATCCGCCGTTTGCTGCGTTCGCCTCGAACCTTTCTTCAAGTGACCCAACGCCGAAAGGGCTTCCTCGCGCGATTTAATTCGCGCCGAGCCGAACATCACGATGGTGTCGGTGATGTTCTCCCGGCGAATTCGCGAGAGTGGATCGAGATACTCGGCGATGATCCGCAAGGGACGAGCTGGAAGGCTCTCCATGAACGCTTCATCGTTGTACGCGAGCTTCGCCATCGGAAGATACCGCGGACGGGTCATGCTTCCTCCTGAAAGGAACCGAATCAGGCATTCTAGGAGAAGCACGCGCCCAAAGCCAGATGAGCCAGACACTCCAGCCAAGACGGGGCGGTTCGGAGCTTTCGATGCAACACGCTGCGAGAGGCAGGAATCAGATACAGTAATGCCGATGGTAATTCGAAGGCGTCGAACGAGTTGGATTACGCTCGTCATTTTTGGCGCGCTGCTCGCGGTAACAGTGGCGGCGCACGCTCAAGAAGAACCTCCCGGACCAATCCATCCGCCGCCGAACACGGTTCCTCAGAAAGCGCCCACAAATTTGCCGGAAAGTCCGGCCCCGCAGCCCGGAAGGCCGCCGCAGAAGCCGATACGAGTTCGGGTCACTGAAATTACGGCGCCGGTTACCGCTCGCGACAGAGATGGTGAGCTCGTATTGAACCTCGAACAAAAAGACTTCCACGTGTTCGACAACGGAGTCGAACAAACGATCGATCACTTCGATCTCGGGGGAGATCCTCTCGCTATTGCGCTGCTCGTAGAAACGAGCTCGCGTGTCGAGCCGCTTCTTCCTGCCGTCAGGCAATCTGGGATTGTTTTTACGCAAACCGTAATGGGTCCGACTGCTGACGCTGCAGTACTCACTTACGACGATACGGTGGATATTCGGCAGAATTTCACGGGGGATGAGGACGCGATTGAGAACGCGGTACACAAGCTTCAGATGGGCACCTCTGGCTGCAAGCTTTACGATGGGATGGCAAGAGGGGTTGCGCTTCTCGCCGACCAGCCCCCGCGCATGCGGCGAATTCTTCTCATCGTGGGCGAAGCGCAAGACACGGGAAGCTCTACAAAACTCGGCGTTGCGTTGCGCGAGGCCGAGCTTGCCAACGTCACGATTTACACCATTGGATTGAGCACTACGGCGGCTGAAGTTCGCAGCCAACCGCATCAATACTCAGCTCCTTCGATCGGCCCGCCGGGAACTTTTCCGGTGCCGCTGCCGCCAGGCGTTGCGGAAACGCCAGATAACGAGGCCGCGGCGGAGGGCGGCAATATTGACCTAATGTCGTTGGCGGTTTGGGTGGTACAGCACGCGTTGAACACCGTGAAAAATCATGCGCTCGAAGTTGCGACGCTCGCGACCGGCGGCCTGCACATCGCTACGATGAAGGACCGCTCGATCGAGAAAGCCATGGATGAAATCGGCGGGGAATTGCACGCGCAATACACACTCGGCTACCGCCCGCCCGGCGACGAGCCTTCCGGATTCCACGAGATCAGGGTGACCGTGGACAGGCCGGGAGTGAAACTTCGCACGCGGCCGGGGTATTACCTACCGCCCCCGACATAAAGCAGGGGTTCTGCTGGCGGCGCGGACAAGAGGACTCAGGCCTTCGGTTCCGGCTCGCCGGCTACTTCTTCCAGGACCGCCGCGGCCGCCACGACGCGGTCGCCTTCCTCGAGACGCAGCAGGCGAACGCCTTGCGTGGAGCGGCCCGCTTCGCGAATCTCGCCAGAATGGACGCGAATGACTTTGCCCTGACCGGTGATGATCATCACGTCCGAATCTTCCTTCACCTGCAAGGCCGCAACGACAGCGCCGTTGCGTTCGGTGGACTTGAGATTGATGACGCCTTTGCCGCCGCGTGATGTGACGCGATATTCGGCGAGCGGCGTGCGCTTGCCGTAACCCTTCTCCGCCACGGTGAGCATGAGCGATGTGAGCGAATCGCGAATCTGATCGCTCTCGAGCTCATCAAGATCCTGCGTCGTTTTCTTGTACTCCTTCTCGATAATTCCAAAATCGGGCTGAACAGCGTCCATGCCCACAACAAAATCGTCCTTGGCGAGATCCATTCCGTTCACTCCGGAGGCAGCGCGTCCCATGGGGCGAACTTCTGTCTCGCGGAAGAGTATGGCTTGGCCGTCTCGGCTCGCAAGGAAAATCATCTGCTTGCCGTCGGTCAGCTTCGCGCCGATCAGCTCGTCATCCGAATCCAGGTTGATTCCGATAATGCCAGACGGGCGCGGGTTCGAAAATTCAGCGAGCTCAGTCTTCTTCACCGTGCCATTTTTCGTTGCGAGGAAGACGTACCGGCTTTGTTCTTCCAGATTTCTCGCGGACACAACCGCCGTGAGCCGCTCGCCTTCCTGGAAACGCACCAAGCTTGAAATGGCTTTGCCGCGCGTTGCGGCCGCCGCCTCGGGAATTTCGTAAACCTTGAGCCAATAAATGCGGCCCTTCGAAGTGAAAAGCAGAATGTAGCTGTGCGCCGAAGCCACGAAGAAGTGCTCGACGAAATCTTCTTCGCGCGTTCGCGCGCCGATGCGGCCTTTGCCTCCGCGCGACTGGTGGCGATAGACGTCCACAGAAGTGCGCTTCACGTAGCCGGCGTGGCTAACGGTGATCGCCATTTCTTCGTCTTTGATCAGATCTTCCAGCTTGATCTCTTCCACGCGATCCACGATTTGCGTGCGGCGATCATCGCCGTAAAGTTTCACCATCTCTCGCAGTTCGACCACGATGACGTCGCGGAGTTTCTTCTCGCTCCCAAGAATTTCGCGCAATTCGGCAATGCGCTCGCGGATTTGCGCGAGTTCTTTCAGGATTTCGTCAACGGAGAGTTGTGTCAAACGATGGAGTTGCAGTTCGAGGATGGCATCAATCTGGATCAGGCTCAGGCCGACGGTTGCGCCTCGGGCGGCCGCAAGCGCGTATTTTTTTGCATCGAGCTTGACGCCGCGAATCGTCGTTTCTCTTGCGCCGACGAGCACACGGACGGATCTGTTTTCGAAGAAATCGAACAAGTTCTGCCGGGCGTTGGGGCGGCTCGATGATCCGCGAATGATCTTAATGACGTCGTCAATGTGATCGAGCGCGATGTGATAGCCGACCAAAATATGCTCGCGCTCTTCCGCCTTGCGGAGTTCGTATTGCGTGCGCCGGCGCACCACATCCACGCGATGTTCGATAAAAAGACGAAGCAGTTCGACGAGGCCCAGCTCGCGCGGCTGGCCGCCGACGATCGCGAGCAGAATCATGCCGAACGATTCCTGCATCTGGGTGTGCTTGAAGAGGTGATTGAGGATGAGCTTCGGTTCTTCGTCGCGCTTCACTTCGATGACGATGCGCATGCCGTCGCGATCGCTTTCGTCGCGGATGTCGGCGATGCCTTCGATTTTCTTGTTCTGGATCAGCTCAGCGATGTGCTCGATGAGCCGGGATTTGTTCACCTGGTACGGGAGTTCGGTGACGACGATGTCCTGGCGGTCCTTGCCGCGCTGCTCGATGGCGGCTTTCGCGCGAACCTGGAAAGTGCCGCGGCCTGTCTTGTATGCCTGCTCGATGCCTTCGCGGCCGTAAATGTACCCTCCAGTCGGAAAGTCCGGACCGGGAACGAGCTTCATTACTTTCTTGAGCCCCGCTTCAGGCTCATCGATCAGAAGGATCGCCGCTTCGATGGTTTCCTTGAGATTGTGCGGCGGGATGTTCGTCGCCATGCCGACGGCAATACCGGTCGATCCATTGACGAGAAGGTTCGGTATTTTCGTCGGGAGGACGGTGGGTTCTTCAGTGCTCTCATCGAAATTAGGGACGTGGTCAACCGTGTCCTTTTCGATGTCCGCCAGCATTTCCTCGGCGATTTTCGAAAGGCGAGCCTCGGTGTACCGCATGGCTGCCGGTGGATCTCCATCCACGGATCCAAAATTGCCCTGACCGTCGATCAGCGGATAGCGCATGTTGAATTGCTGCGCCAGGCGGACGAGCGCATCGTAGACGGGCGTGTCGCCGTGAGGGTGATACTTGCCGAGGACTTCGCCAACGATTTTCGCGCACTTGCGGTATGACTTTGTTGAAGTGAGGCCCAGCTCGTACATGCCGAAAAGAATGCGGCGGTGCACGGGCTTCAAGCCGTCGCGCACATCGGGCAGCGCGCGGCCGATGATTACACTCATGGCGTAGTCGAGATACGATTTCCGCATCTCGGCTTCGATATCCACCGGCGTCATTATCGATTGATTGATTTCGTCAGCCATTCAATCCTCGTTATTTGGATTCGTTTGCTTGTGAATTTCTTCGCGCGGACCAGTCCGTCACGTACGACTTTACGGACTCGAAAGCCGACGCATTATTCGAAAATCGTTGCGGTCCGAAATGCGCTTCGAGGCGCAGCAGCAAATCCGCGCACTCGCCTTCATCGGTGCATTCGAAGCCGACGCCTTGCTCTATGTTCGGCGCGATGGTTGGCGCGGCCGTGAAACTGGAACATGAAAGGCCTTTCAATCCCGGCAGCGTCTTCCAGTTCAATTGATATTTCATTTTTTCGGGAGCCGCCAGCGCGTGGCCGACTCCGGGAAATTGCGCTCGTGCCATGCGAACACGATGCGCGGCTCGATAGCGACGATGTACGGGATGCCGGGCGCGTCGGTTAATTTCATTTTGTATTTTTTAACGTATGCTGCATCGATTGCCGCAATTTCCTTGGCATCGACTATTTCGCGCGCCATACCCTCAATGATCACGGCCTCGTCGCCGCTCTCGAGATTTACGGTTGCGGCGGGCTTGGCTTGCAGATTCCGCGCCTTACGCGACGTGCGATCCGTGCCGAAGCAAACCGCGCCATCGAGCCAGACGCCCCAGACCGGCATCACGTGCGGCCGACCGTCGGGCCGCGTCGAACCAATCCAGTAATTCTTCGATTTCTCCAGCTGCGCCATGACTTTGCTCCACGCAACGAGGCCTTTCGTGCCTCCGTGAATGCCGTAGCCCTTCGGCATCGCCGGCCGTTCGGATTTTGGTTCCGTCTTTCGCGACACTCTGGGCACAGTGCCTTCCCGTCCTAAATATCGAGATTTACAACCTCGAGAGCGTTTTCCTCGATGAATTTGCGCCGTTCTTCGACGTTTTCGCCCATGAGCGTGGCAAAAATGTGCTCGGCGGCGATCGCGTCGTCGAGCTTCACTTTTAGAAGTGTGCGCATGTCAGCGTTCATTGTCGTTTCCCAGAGCTGCTGCGGATTCATCTCGCCCAAGCCTTTGAATCGAGTGATGGTGAATTCGCTTTTCGCGTCTTCCATGACGTATGCCAGAACGCCGAGCGAATCTTCTTTAACGACTTTGTCGCCATTGTGCGTGACGGTGAACGGCGGGCGATCGAGTGATTCGATGGCCTGGCGCAGCGTTCGCAAGCGCTTGTAATCTGGCGTGGCCACAAGCGCCCAGTTGATTCGCCGCTCTCCACCATTTGTCAGAACTAACTCGTATAGGCTGTGCTCTTCGTCGAATTCAATTTTGGTTTCGAGCTTCAGCTTGGCCTTTTCGATGGACTTGACGAGCTCCTGAAGCTTCTTTTTGTCGGCAAGGTCTGTTTTCTTTTCGATGTCGCTCTCGGCAAGCAAATCGATCAGCGCTGGCTCGCGCAGGCGACGGGCAAGCTTTGCGGCAACCTGCGCGTATTCCTGTACGTTCAACAGAAATTGCGTGAGCGCCGGACCTTCGAGCGTCTTCCCATCTTTCCCCTTCACGGCGTGTTCTTCCGTAGCGCGCTTCATCAGCTCGCCCGAGAACTCGCGCTCGTCACGGATGTAGCGATCCATCTTTCCGCGCTTCACGCGATAGAGCGGCGGTTGCGCGATGTAAATGTGCCCTTTCTCGATCAATTCGCGCATGTGGCGGAAGAAAAATGTGAGCAGAAGCGTTCGAATGTGGCTGCCGTCCACGTCGGCGTCGGTCATGAGAATCACTTTGTGGTAGCGCAGTTTTGAAGCGTCAAAATCGTCCTTGCCGATGCCGGTGCCAAGCGCGGTGATAATGGCGCGAATTTCTTCGTGGCCAAGCATCTTGTCGTAGCGCGCCTTTTCGACGTTTAGGATCTTGCCCTTGAGAGGCAGGATGGCCTGATAGCGGCGGTCACGTCCGCCTTTGGCCGAGCCGCCGGCCGATTCGCCCTCGACGAGGAAGATCTCGCAGCGGGCGGGATCGCGCTCCTGGCAATCGGCGAGCTTGCCGGGCAGGCCGCTCGAATCGAGCGCGGATTTGCGGCGGGTGAGTTCGCGAGCCTTGCGGGCAGCTTCGCGCGCGCGCGCGGCGTCAATGCACTTGCCGATGATTTTTCGTGCGATAGAAGAGTGCTTGTCGAAATACTCGCCCAGCCGCTCGTTAACGAGCTGCTCGACAGAGCCCTTGATGTCGCTGTTGAGTTTGCCTTTCGTTTGACCTTCGAATTGCGGCTGAGGGAGCTTCACGGAGACAACGGCAACGAGGCCTTCGCGCACGTCATCGCCCGTGATCGAAACCTGATCTTTCTGGTCCTTCAACATTCCGAAAGAGCTGGCGTAGTAATTGATCGTGCGGGTCAGCGCTGATCGGAAGCCTGAGATGTGCGTGCCGCCATCGACGGTGTTGATCGTATTGGCGAAGGCGAAGACGTTTTCCGCATAACTGTCGTTATATTGCAACGCGATCTCAACTTCCGTGGTGTCGCGCTTGCCTTCAAAGTAGATAGGGGAATCGTGAAGTGTCTGCTTGCCGCGATTGAGGTGCTTTACAAATTCAGCTATGCCGCCCGTGAAACGGAATTCGGCCTTTTTGTTGTTGCGTTCATCGTCGAGCGTGATCTTCAGTCCCTTATTGAGGAACGCAAGTTCGCGCAGCCGCTGCGCCAGTGTGTCGAAGCTGAACACCATCTCTGTGAAAATAGATGGGTCTGGATGAAAAGTGACTTTTGTCCCGGTCTTTCGCGTTTTGCCTGTAACTTTTAACTTTGACGTCGGGACACCCTTTTCATAGGACTGCTCGAACACTTGTCCGTCGCGCATAATCTCGAGATCGAGCCAGTCGGAAAGCGCGTTGACGACTGAAACGCCAACGCCGTGCAAACCGCCTGAAACTTTGTAAGTGTCGGTGTCGAATTTTCCGCCGGCGTGCAGAACGGTCATGACAACTTCGGCGGCGGGCTTCTTCTCGGTGGCATGCATGTCCACGGGGATGCCGCGGCCATTGTCGAGAACGGTGACGGAATTGTCTTCGTGGACTGTGACGTTGATCTCATCGCAATAGCCGGCAAGAGCTTCGTCCACAGAATTGTCCACAACTTCCCAGACAAGATGGTGCAATCCGAGTTCGCCCGTGGAACCGATGTACATCGCGGGCCGCTTACGGACGGCTTCGATGCCACCGAGGACTTTAATGGACGTAGCGTCGTACGTGTGTCCAGGGCCCTTGGCGGGCGTGGTTTCCTTTTCAGCCATATTCGAACTTCTCCTCAGTTGCGTGAACGGGAAGGCTGTCGGTAGGAGGAAATCGACTCGAGCCTTGCCCATTGGCCCGGCATCGCGTGCCGGACTCGTAGGGTGATCTTTGCTTCATCCCGTCCCATTCCGGCATGCCGGAGGGACGCGGCGAAGATTCTTTCTCCTCGCAGAGAAAGCTTCGGGCTTTGCTGCCGAGAGCGCCCTGGCGTTGGCCCGATTTTCACCGGGGGAGGCGCTTGATTCTCGACCAACTCAGCGATGTTCGAGTGCTAGCGTGGAACTCAAAATCGCGCGCATCGAACAGCTAAATTGTACCCGAAATGAGGGGTAATTCACAAGCCGATTTTAGCTCAAAGGAGGTGATAATGTCGTTTATTTTCTTCTACTTACAGATGGCCTATGGGCGGTTGGTTGACAGCTTTCTAAACTGATATAACTTTATGGTAAAGTGCGCGCTCCCAGGGATTTCAGCAGGCTCAAAAGATCGCCTAGAACCCAGCCATGTGTCACCAATCTGTCTAAAATCTGAAAGAAAGCAGCGCCTTGATACGTGATTTGGCGGCTCGTCGGCGCGATGCCGAAAATCTCTCCTTCGTGGGTGCCGGTGTACTTGAGACGCGCGACCACTTTGTCTCCTTCGGCGATTAGATCCACGATGGAATTGTGAAAATCCGGAAAAGCGCGGCGCACCTCGCGCATGTATTCGCAGAACGCTTCGCGGCCTTGCGTTTCCCTGCCGAGCGAGCCGCGAAAAACAATTTCGGCCGAAAGAAGTTCGGCCGCCTGGTCGAAATTCCACGCGTTCCAGAGTTCTTCGTAGTATTGGCTAATAACTTTTTTATTTCTTTCTTCCGACGACTCTGGAATAACGATGGCGTCGCCCGGATGAAGAACTCCGCTCCCAATAATTTGCGCGCGCAAACCGCAACGATGCAGCATCACGGACTTAAGGCCTTTGCGCGTCAGCTTCTCGAGGTAGTCGCACGGCTCGCAAAGCCGAATGCCGCGTAGCCGCACGCCACCGGCTTGGAATTCATGACCCACCAAGTGATTCAGCGCCACACCGCGCGTCACGATGTTCCGCCGCATTTCACCTGCTGAGAAATTCGTGCCGAGCTGTAGATTCAAGGCATCAACGGACTCGCTTTCGACCAGCGTGGCTTCGCGCGACGGCGCATCCGGTGAAGCGGCATCCTTGTCGGAAAAGTTTCCATCTCCCGTGAAATAACGATCGCCTTCGAGGCCACGGCCCGCGACGGCGTTCACAGATTGAATAGACTCCATCGGAGATCCGGCCTTGCGAGTGATGTGAATTGAGACGACACTTCCGCTCATCGGCGAGAACCTCCAGCTGCAGTTATGAAAAGTTTAAGCCGTTCGACGAAACTGCGGAAGAGCCATTTTGGCGACGTCGCGTGAATTCATTCAGTCGATGTGAGCGGCGTCAGATGCGCATGGGCATGACGACATAGCGATAGCGGCTGGATTCGTCGGCGAGAGGCCGGAGTTGGCCGGCGGACTGCTCGTCCTTCAACTCAAAAGCGATTGGGCCATCGGCGGCAGCGGCGAGAAAATCCAAAATGTATTGCGCGTTGAACCCGATTGATAAGGGCTCGCCTTTGTATTCCTTCTCGATGGATTCTTTGGCTTCGCCGTATTCGGGGCTCGACGCGGAGATTTCGATTCCTTCTTTCGCGAGGACAAACTTCACGGCGCGTGAGCGCTGGTCTGCAAGCTGCGAGACGCGGCGCAGCGCGTCCTGCAATTCGCCGCGCTCGAGAACGACCGTCTTGTTTGCGTCACGCGGCAGGACAGCTTCGTAATTCGGAAATTGGCCGGTGAGCTTGCGCGATGTGAGCAGCCGGCGGCCAATCTGGAAAAACAGGTGGCTTTCATCCTGAGCAAAATCGGCGGTTGCAGCGTCGTCGGAATCCGCAGCCAGACGCTGAATTTCCGTCATCGCTTTCTTTGGAACAAGGACACGCACTTCGGCGCTCAGCCCTTCGAGCTTATGGGTGTTTTCTACCATCGCCAGGCGATGTCCATCCGTTGCGACCATCGTGATCGAGTCCGGCTTCAGCACAAGCAATGCGCCATTCAGCGTATAGCGCGATTCTTCGAGTGAAATCGCGAAGGTTGTCTTGGCGATCAAATCGTTCAACAGCGCCGCCGGAATCTTCACGAGCGCGTGCGGAAATCCCGGCAGCGCCGGGAAATTTTCTTTCGACATTCCAACGAGCTTGTACGATTTTCGGTCGGAAAGGATCTGAATCCAGTGGTTCTCGATCAATTTGAAGCGAATCTCTTCGTCGGGCAAAAGGCGCACGAGATCGTAAAGTTTCTTGGCTGGAATTGTACCGGAGCCTTCCTTCTTTATTTTCGCGTCGCAAGAGGTTCGAATGCTCAGCTCGAGGTCAGTCGCCGTGATGGAAAGCCGGTTTCCCTTCGCTTCAAAAAGAAGATTCGACAGGATGGGAATCGTGGTCTTGCGCTCGACTACGCCTTGCGTCAGTTCGAGCTCCGCAAGAAGGTCGAACTTCTTCACACTGAATTCCATGTCGGTTTGACCTCGTGCCGCTTCTTTACCGATCTGCGTTCCAGTTGTGCTCATGTTGTAGAGCCTACTCTACAGCTTTTTCATTTGAGTATAAAGTATAGAACCCGCCGTCGTCGCCGCACCTGTGGAAACTTCGGATATCGCCGTAACTCGATTCATCGGGTGCAGTTACGCGAAGGATATTCAGTGCACAGCACGCCGGGTGTGAGGATAGAACCAAGTCTTACTTGCACCCACCACGCAACGAGACCATTTGCTCACGAGACTCACAGCGCGCCCACATCTATTCCACACAATTATCAACAGCGGAAGAATGCAAACTCCCCGAAGCAGCGCCATACCGAAACCAATTCTATCCAAACGAATCGAGCAGCCGATTGAGCGTGCGGCTAAGTTCTTTGTCAGTCCGGCGAAGATTTTCAATCTTGTTGATTGAATGCAGCACAGTCGTATGATGCTTCCCGCCGAACTGCCGCCCGATTTCCGGAAGCGATGCCGCCGTGAGCTTCTTAACGATGAACATCGCCACCTGACGCGGGAACGCGATTACCTTCGAGTTGGAGCGGACCTTCAAATCCTGAGCGCGCAGCCCGAAATGTTCTCCGACACGCTTCTGGATTTGCTCGATGGTGACTTTCTTTTCCTGCAACTCGATGATGTTTTTCAGGACCTGCTGCGCCGTGGACAGGCTGACGTCGGCGCCTGTGAGCGATGAATATGCTATGAGCCGGATAAGCGCGCCTTCGAGCTCGCGAATATTGGACTTGATTGAACGCGCGATATATTCGGCGACATCATCGTCCAGGCGAACGCGTTCACTCTCCGCCTTCTTCTGAAGAATGGCGATCTTCGTCTCGAGGTCGGGCGGCTGGATGTCGGCGATGAGTCCCCATTCAAACCGCGAGCAGAGTCGCTCTTCGATGGAAGAAATATCCTTCGGCGGGCAATCGGATGAAATTACGATCTGTTTTTGCTGATCGTAGAGCGCGTTGAAGGTGTGAAAAAATTCTTCTTGAGTTCGCTCGCGAGTGGCAATGAACTGAATATCGTCCACCATGAGGACGTCCATGGTGCGGAAGCGGTCGCGAAAGCTGCTCATGCGATCGAAGCGCAGCGAGGCAATCACTTCGTTTGTGAATTTCTCGGCGCTCACGTAGGTGAGGCGCAAAGCCGGATTGCGTTTCTTCAGCGAGTGGCCGATCGCCTGCATTAAGTGCGTTTTGCCGAGACCAACTCCGCCATAGAGGAAGAGCGGGTTGTAGGTCTTCGAAGGCTGTTCGGCTACTGCCAGGGCAGCGGCCTGTGCAAATTGATTCGACGCGCCCACGACGAAACTCTCAAACGTGTAGCGAGGATTTAGCTGATGAGTCACCGAATCAAAATCGAGGCGTGCCTGCTGTGTCGGCAGCGTCTCAGCAGCTTCCTGATCGGAGCACAGATAGTCAATGCGCAGGTCCGTCAGGCTCAACTCCACGAGAACGGCCTGGATGACGTCACCGTAAGTTTCTGTCAGCCGCTTGCGGAAAAGCCGGGTAGGCACGCGTACCTGTAGCCGGCCCTCCTCGACAATTTCGAGACGAGTGGGACGGAACCAAGTGTTAAAACTATGTGGGTTAACTCGACGCTCCACGTGGTGGAGTATTCGGTCCCACTGATTCATACGAAATCGTTCCTTCCGCCCATTTCCACTGCTGTGGATAATCTTGTGGAAATCCCGCCATCAGGCGGGCTGATTTTGGCCCTGGCGTTCTCACTAGGCTGGGTGGCAACACGCCCGAAGCCACTTTTACCGTCCGAGGAGTGATAGCTTCCGGGAGACGTCAGCGAACGCGAGGCGGGATTCTGCCTAAAAGAATCTCCCGGAGCAAGAGAAAACTGAGCGAAGACCGTCCACAGCGTTCACAAGCAATTCACAGGTTTTCCACAAGACACTCGGTGAGAAATAGACCGCGCCAGTAGGCCATTCGCGGACTTGTCAATTAAATTCTCAGCTTTCGATGGGATTTTTTGCAAAGAGATTTCAATCCGACTCAGGGTTTTCTATCTGCAGCGGCCGGTTTTTCTTCGGTTTTTTCCGGAGCGATGCCGGGAGCTTTGTCGGGACGCGGGAATAGGTACACACCGACCGGATCGCCGGCGAGAATCAGATGATCGGGTTCAACGAGGATTGAAATCGGCACAACGCGATCGCCTTCGGCTGTGTATGTACGATACGTTTCGCCGCGGCGCGAACCTTCGCGATCAAAGTGCGTCAACTCATCGTCCATAGCGATCCAAACATCCAGCGTTTGCGGATCCACGCCAACAGCGTTGATCACCGGCTTGAAAATTGGCGCTCCAGGTTTCTGATCTTGCTCCGAAATCTGATGGCGGGTAGCCTCGGCGACAGGTGCGAATTCAAGTGTGCTCAATGAAATCTCGAGAGTGGTGTTACCGAGGTGATCGTAGCGGCGCACCGTCGGTTCGGGCAGATAGCTGAATGCGTAGTAAAGATGATTCGTGGAATCCGCGATGAGCTTGCCGAGATTCAGGCTACGGTTCAATTCAGAATGATCCGCAAGGTTCGTGCGTTCACCGAAATTCCTCAGCCACCTTCCATCTTTGTCGTAAATCTCCACGAGCTTTCTCGAATGTAAGCTCGCCACGGCGATTTCACCCGAGGAGAGAGCCGCGACGAATGCTGGAGCAGTAACCGGGAACGAGTTCTGATCATGCCCGGCCGAATTGAATGTCTTGATTGCATTTGCACCGCGATCCGCAACGACGACTCGGCCTGACGAATCGAGGTCGAAGTCCGCGGCATCTTGTAGCGAAACTTCCTTTGTCGTGACGGCAGGAATTCTTCCGACGATCTTTCCGTTCGCTGCAAATATCGAAATAAATGTACCCGGCGCCGCCAGCACGTAAAAACGTCCCGATGCATCCCGATGAATCGCGCGAAGGCCCGGACCCACATCCGAGAGCAGATGCGCGGTCGAGATCAGTTCGATGTCGAGCTCCTGGGCGCGCAAATTCGCGAGCTTTGCGACGCCCGTGAGAGCGATAGCGATCATCAGACATATCAAGACACGGCCACCGAAACGTTTGATCATGGACGGGGAAATTATAGAAGCTCCTGACGCCAAAGATGCTTGCAGCCTATAGCGCGTTGCTTGGTTCGCTGCGTCATTATGCGAGGCGAAGTACAACGCGTTCGATCGAATGCGCATGGCCTGTCGTCTCGTCCGCATCAATGAGAACCGCGTTCATTCGGACATCCCCTTCAGGCACAGAAAATCGCGCAGGCAGTCCATCGAGGAAGCGCTGAATGATTCCAACTTTGTCCATGCCGATGACGGAATCATGCGGGCCCGTCATTCCGACGTCGGTGATATAGGCCGTGCCGCCCGGAAGCACGCGCTCGTCGGCAGTGGCTACGTGTGTGTGCGTTCCGAGCACCACGGAGACTTTGCCGTCAAGAAACCAACCCATCGCTTGCTTTTCCGAGGTCGCTTCTGCGTGGATGTCCACGACGATCACTTTCACGTTTGGAGGAACGCGCGCGAGTTCCCGCTCGGCCGCCCGAAACGGACAATCAAGCGCCGGCATGAATGTGCGTCCCTGTAGATCGAGCACCGCATAATCCACCCCATTTTTCGCCTTGCCTACGTAGAGCCCGCTGCCGGGCGCGCCCGGGGGGAAATTGGCCGGGCGGATCAATCGGGGCTCGTGCGGTAAATAGTCGAAAATTTCCTTGCGGTCCCAGATATGGTTGCCGCCAGTAATTACTTCTGCGCCTGAGGCAAATAATTCCTCGGCCAACCGGGGTGTGATTCCGAAGCCCGATGCGGAATTCTCGCCATTCACGATGCACAGATCCACTTGCTTCTGCGCCACCGTATCCGCGAGATGATCGTGAAGGATTTTCCGTCCGGGCGAGCCGACCACATCACCGACAAACAAAATGCGCATGGAGAGGGTTCACAGTCCGCGCGGCGCCTAGTCTGATCCGACCGCGAGCTTATTCAAATTCGTGCTTGTTAGCGCAATGAAAGGAGGCGTCCACTTGGCCGTGCGGTGCTAGACCCTGAACCCCACGTAATAGGTGGGCGCCCTGCGCCTGCTTTAAGGCTTCCTGAGCCGGTTACCCAGCGAGGATTGCACAAGGGCAGGACGACGGGGGCTCCCAGGGATCCAGTGTTGGTTCAAATAGGCCGTCACACCGTCACCCGCTTCGCAGGCTGCCTCCACGCCTAATTGTAGCAGGAATCATCGACGCGGCAATTTCAGGAAGTGTGTAGGTCTGTGACGTTGTTCACGCCAAACGCAAGAGCTGCGCACTCGCTGGCGTGGTTCGATAATCTAGTTTCCGCCCATTAGAAGCGTTGCGGTTCAAAATTCCAGCTTCACGCCGGCTTGCATAAGTCGCGGGGGCGCCGCGCTGATGGTATCGCCGAACGTAGAACTGTCGATATTCCCGTCAACGGCTTGAGGTCCAAAAAACTGAGCGTGGTTGAACACGTTGAAGGCTTCGAGCCGGAACTGGAGTGATTTCGATTCCGTCAAACGCACCTTTTTGAGGAGAGCCATGTCGAAGTTATTCATCCCGGGCCCATAGAAAAATCGTCGCGGCGCCGTGCCTGGCGTTCCCAATGTATTTTCGGTGAACGCGGAGGGATTAAAGTAATACTTCCCGTTGCGCGGGTTGTTATTCAGATCGAGAGGGCCGCCAGTATAATCCGGCTCATCCACGCCAAAGTTGTTGATGCCGTTCGGCTCAGAACCCAGAAGCGAATTGTCCCCGAAATTGACAAGGGTCACCGGCAAGCCGCTGCTGAAATGCGTGATCCCAGAGAGTTCCCAGCCCTGCGTCCAGCCGTTCTTGGCGCGCAACAACGATTCGAAGGGCAGCTTGTAGTTGTAGCTCACGACAAAATTGTGCTTCACATCAAATGCCGAGAGTGCTTTGCTCAGTGACGGATCGAGAGGATTCACTTCTTCGCCGACGTTTGAGGATTGATCGAACGACTTGCTGTACGTGTATCCCGCTAATATGTCCAAGCGTTTGCCGGTATGGTGCAGCGTAAGTTGTAAGGAGTTGTAGTTCGAATTCCCCGCCGTCGCCTGATTCGCGTTACTGCCGAAATTCGATCCCAGAGGGCCGCGGGTACCGTTGTAAACCTTCCCTGTCGCCGTGATGTATTGGCTGTCTTCTCCGAATGGCCCGCACGGCGTTTGTCCCGCTGCCAGATTGGCGGGATTGCTCAGGAACAAGCACAGCGATGGGTCGCCGGGGTTCGCTTCCACGAGCACGAGAAGCCGATGCGCCTGCGTGCCGACGTAACTCGCGCTGAGTACTGTCTTGGCTCCCAGGCTGCGCTCGAGAGACAACATGTATTCCTCGGCGTAAGGAATGCGATTGCTCGTCGGATAGTTGGGAATCCCTGTAATGGGCTCGAACTGAGACCAATTGACGCTGGCGTCGGGATGGCTCGCACTCGTGCCCCACGGAGCGAGCGTAACCGGGAAGTACTGGCCGCGGTTCTGTCCGGTCGCGGCGGTAACAAACGGCGTGGCAAAGAGCGGCGGAGCTGGGCTCGTGTACGTGGTTCCGTAGGGCGCGTTGGCGCTCATCACGCCGATCGTGAGCGCCTCGATCGCCGTGTAGAACATTCCGTAGCTAGCCCGTATGCTCGTGTTGCCGGGGCCGCCGAGTAGCTTCGCGAGTACGCCGTCCCCGGACACGCTCGGCGAGTACGCCAAGCCGATACGAGGCGCAAAGCCCAGATTTCCCGGCGGCGCTAACGTCCGCGGCACGCCTGGGTCCGTGGGATAAAGGATACCGGCAGGAGCTCCGGGGAAAACGACGGATTGTTTGCCCGGCTCGAACGTCGCGATCTGGTTGTGCTTCTCGTACCACGGTTCGATCCGATCCCAACGCAGGCCGTAATTCAAAGTCAGACTGCGCGATATTCGCCAGCTATCCTGCGCGTAAAGGCCGAGGTACTTGTTCCGGCCGAGAAACGGCTGTAACTGGCTCTGGTTGTACTGGCTTGGAATTCCCAGCAGAAAATCCGCGAAGTCCGAGCCAGTCTCAGTTCCGAAGAATAGGAAACTCCCGTTGAACTGCGCTATCGCGTCGACGTTGAGCTGATCATAGTGGAACTCACCGCCCGCTTTGATCGTATGGGTTCCCATGACTTTGGAGAAGTCGTCGAGCCACTGAAACGTGTTGCCGTACTGTTTCAACTCGTTCGTGTTTGTTCCAATGGTGTAGCTGTTGAAGCCCACACTCTCCACACCTACGGTGTTCGGCGATAGCGCCACGATTCCCGGCGTTCCCTGGCCCACTTCGAAGCCTTGTGACGCCAGGCTGACGCCAACTTCTCCTACCGGCTTGCCCAGGTCCACCGCATCACGCATGTAGCTGAAACGGAATTCATTCAACGTACTCGCGCTCAATGTTTTCGTGTCGCCGAGTTCGAGCAGTTGCGCGCGCCCCGTGTAGAGCGCGTTGAAACCCGGAACGTTGGCGCCGCCTTGCGCGACCGGATAAGGATTGTTTTCAGACCAATCGTCGAGAAAGTAGTAGGCGTTGAGGAGGCCCCAATGTGTGTCGGCGTCGGTCCGGTAAGCGCCTTTATCGTCCCGCAAAGTTTGATTGAAGGATGACGTAGAGAAAGTGCCGTTCGCGTTGTTTGCCCGCGGAATGTATTGCAAGAGGTTTGTTGCCGGGGCGGACCACGCGCTCTGCGGAATCACGGCGTTGGGAAAAACACAGTTGGCCGCCGTGCATCCCGGCGTGTAGTAGGGCTCGTTCAGTGAAACCGGATAGCCCAGCTTCTGCGATAGCAGGCTCTCCCAATACGGTCCGCTCACCGTCGTGGGGACCGTGTTTCCTTTCGCATCCGTGGTTACAAACGAATCCGCCAGATCCAGCAGATCGCCCGTGCGATCCGCCGTCGATGGGACAGGAATCCTTTCCGTGTCCACTCCCTGCGTCGACCGCGTTCCCTGATAGTCTCCGAAGAAGAAAATCTTGTTCCTGCGGATTGGCCCTCCAATCGTCCCGCCAAACTGATTTTGGTTGAACGCACCGCGCCCGGGAGAGAAATAATTGCGCGCGTCGAGATTGGTGTTGCGTAGGAATTCGAAGGCATCGCCGTGAAATTGATTCGTGCCGGATTTTGTAACTACGTTGATCTGGCCGCCGCTGAACTCGCCGTACTCCGCGTCGAAATTGCTGGTAAGAATCCGGAACTCGGCAATGGAGTCCAGGTTTGGGACGATTGCCGCGCCCATGTTCACATCTTCCTCGGAATCGCTTCCGTTCACGATGTAGGCGTTTGCAAATTCCCTTTGGCCGTTGATCGAGATCGTTCCGGGATTCAAGTTACCCGAGGGTGAGAGCGCACTTGCTCCCACGTCCTGCACGGTTTCGGAGGTGATGGATGTCACCGGCACCACGCCAGGCTGCAGCGCGAGCAGATCCGTGTAGCTTCGCCCGTTGAGCGGCACCGCGGTCATCTGTGCGCCCATGATCACCTCGCCCATCTGCGTACTCATCGTTTCCACATGGAGTTGGTTGTCGACGACCGTGACGGCGTCTGCCCGCCCGCCCACCTCCAGAACCGCGTCGATCGTCAGCGCGCTGTTCGCATCGAGGACGATTCCCGTGCGCCGGTATGGCCTGAAGGCCCCGCTTACAACTTCCAGATCGTAGTGGCCGATCAGAAGGCTGGTGAATGAATAGTAGCCCTTGTCATCAGTCACTCTGGTTTGCCGGATTCCGGTGTCGCTATTTGTCGCCGTCACTGTCGCCTTCGGAATCAAGGCACCGCTCGAGTCCTTCACCGTTCCAGAGATACTCCCGCCGACACCGGCCGCGACTATCTGTACGAATACAAAAAATACGAGAGGCAGCAGAAACCATGAAATCCGGCGCCTTAACCCGCATCGAGCCATTGGATTAGAACCGCCCTTAGGGGAAACTCTAGTTGATAATGATTATCAACTGGCCAGCACGGTAGCGTAGTTGAAACAAAGTGTCAACTAGAGATTTGTAAGGAATTCGTGACACTCCGATATCTCATGGAGCGCGCACCAAGATTTGGCACGCTTTGAAGGAGCCCTCTCCGTCGCTAAATCACAGGACGGCCCATCAAATCTAATCGTAACAGCAAACGATTAGAAATTCCTGTAACCATAACAAAACAAATAGCATAGCGATTTTCTAATCGTAACAAAATCGATGCCATTTGTATGGCTGTTTCGCGTATTCGCAGCGTGGCTGCGGTTGTTGTTTAGAAGTGAAAACCGATCTCGGCCGTGAGTGCGCGCGGCGAGACGTAATGCGTGCCACTGAACGTCGACAAGAAATTATAGAGCGCGTATTTGTTCGTTATGTTGATCGCCGTGAAACGAACGCTCCACTTGTACCTGTCGCCGTTGAAGAGGTTGTCGTGCCCGAGCGCCACGTCAAATAGATTGCGCGGCGCGATACGCGGAGGATTGTGGTCATCGTTCTCCGTGTTTGGCGCCGGGATAGAGATCAGTGTCGAGCCATACATCGATCCCGGACACAAGTTGACGCCGAAACTCGAACTAATCGGCGTTGTCGGCGTGGCGCGAACCGGGCCGCAGAAAAGACCCGCCTGAAATTGCTGATCGGGAGTGATGATGGACGTGTCCACCAAGTTGTCGGGCCCACCGCCGTTAGGTCCATTCGCGCAATTGCCACCCACGCAGGGAACCGGGCCAGCGACAAGACCGCTGTCGTAGCGCCAGTTGAACCCGAGCCACGGCGCCCGCTTCCACGGCTGGTATTGTACGTGAGTTGTTTCGTTGAACTTTTCGTCGTGGTCGATTCGAAACACCTCGGAACCGACTGGCGCAGCGCCAATTCCGCTGACCTGCGGTTCAAAGAAACGCGCTGCCACGTGCGACATGACGACAAACGCCGTCAAGCCATGGAAGTTCGGCACGGTGCCGCGGATCGCGTAGCCAGGGATTTTCGACCTGCTCCACTCGATCGGGAAGGTAATCGGCGTGTCGCCCAGGACGCTGAAGTCGTAGGCTTTGTGCGTGTACTTCCAGATGTACTCGCCGTCTAGCACGAAGTATTTACCGAACGCTTGCTGCAATCCGGCGTGAAATTCGTTGCGCCATCCGGGGCTTAGCGGCGTCGTCGCCACGCACGGACTGATTGTCGAAGACATGATGGCGCTGATAACTGGGTTTAGGCATCCCTCGCTGGCCAGAACGAGGTTCTCATTGAACGGCGTTTCGAGAGTGCGAGCGTAAGAAACGCGCAGCACTGTGTTGCTCGGCTTGACGTTGTAAGCAACTCCGAGTCTCGGTTCGATTTGGTTCTGACTCGTGATTCCGTCGTAGATATCCCCACGGAGGCCAACGTTAAACGTCCAATTATTTTTGGTAATCGTATCCTCAAGGTATAGCGCCACCTCCTTAATGCCGGCGCTGCCGTTATAAGCGAACGAGCTGCTGGTCGAATTCGGGCAACCGTCAGAGGCGGGCAACGGTACCGTCCTGGTCAAGTCGTAACAAGCCAGCAAAGGGTTAAACGCCGGTATCGAAGCCCCGTTGTTAATGCCTTGACCGACGTTTGGCTGAAGAGGTCCGACACAAGCCGCTGGATTTGTCAGTAACGGATTTGTGTCGGGAGCCAGAGTGGCGGCGAATAGGCAGACCGCGTTCGCCGTGGGATCTACGATTCCGATGTTATCGTTTTCCGTAAGAAGCGTATCTTCGACGATAATCCCGGCCTTGATATTGTTTATGCCTCTCACATACGACAGGCTTGCGCGACCGCCGATATTCGTTAGACGGCGGCTCTGGCCTACGGTCTGAAGCTGGAGATCGGGCGAGAGATCAGCGAACGGGTCATCACTGGGGTAATAGTTGTATCTGTCTTGCCGGAAGAAGGCGCCGACCGTTAACACGGTGTTCGAATTGATCAATCGCGTCCAAGCGGGCGCAATGTTGATCGTTCCAATCTTCGAGCGCTGGTCCTGGACGCCGACCACTTCGCCGTTCGGGCCCAAGCCACCGCAGGAACCGATTTGCCCGATGGGACATGTTGCCGGCACAACGAGCCCTGACCAACCAGTCGCATTCTCGGCATCATACGAGTTTGGCGTCTGAAACCACGAACGCGTATAGCCGAAGTTGAAATTAATTGTGTCCGATTGGGAAGGCTTGAAATCGAAACGATCGAAAACGTTCTCTTCGTTACCCTTGTCGTGCATAACGACATACTCGGGCCCGTCGAGGAATCGTCCAGTATTCAGGCCGTTTGCCCCGATGAAATTGCCCCACTTCTGCCCGCCATAGGAAAGGTCGAATCCTGCGTTGACCGAGCCGAAGGAGCCGTAGGAAGACGTCACGCTGCCATGAGGAGTCGTGACGCCGAGGCCCGAGCGAGTGGTGACCACAATAATTACGCTTGTCTTGTCGCCGAACTCGGCTGGCGGCGCGCCCTCAATCACTTCCATGGATTGCACAGCAGCTACCGGCAGTTGATTTGAAAACACTTTGCTTTGTTGATCGGTGATCGGTTGATCGTCGATGGAAAACGAATTCGATGCGTGGTCGCCCAGCCCATGAAACAGACCATTCGAATCCGCCGCAATTCCCGGAGTGGAGAGCGTTACGAGAGAGCTAAGCGAGGACGATGCGCTCTCAAGCGGAAGCTTTTCGAAGAGCGCGCGATCCACGTCCGTGTGGGCAGTGGAATCCGTTTCAAGAAGATCTTCCCCAGAAGACTCGACTCGCACCGAGGTACTTGTACCTGTAATCTTGAGAGAGATTTTTAGGAGAATCGGCACCGTCGAATTAACGCTGACGTCTTGAACGTATCCGTCAAAGCCGCTTGCAATGACGGTCAGATGATACGGATTGAACGGAACGTTATGGACGATGAAATTCCCCGAGCTGTCCGTCGTAGCCGTGCGCGTAAATCCGCTCACGGGATTCTGCACCTCTACGGTTGCGCCAACGACGACGGCGCCAGAGGGATCAACAACAGTGCCACCCACGCTGCCTGAAGTACCGGACGATTGCGCGCAAACGGAGGCCTCTGCGCCAAGACACAAAGCTAGCAATGCCAATATGCGGAAATTGCGTATGACTCGATTCATTTGTCCCTCCCACGGGATGGGCAATGGCCCAATCAGGCTGCCCGGTGTATGAGTGGAATAGGGGCCACTCCGCGTTGCGGAGCGGCATGACACTTGTTGGGAGGTTTAAATCGAAGACGAAGGAGGCGCCCTGGACGGATTGTCTCCGGGCAGTTGCTCGAGTTCCGGCGCGAGTACTTCACCTGGCACGCGCCAGGCTACGGCGAAAAGTACGGGCAGCTTAACAGCAACGGCTGTCTGCACCGGCGCCTGTTGCGCCATATGGCAGACCGGGCAGGTTGCCGAAGACGTGTCGTCGTGATTATGAGCGAGGCTCGACTCCGCTGTAATAAACAGCAGAGCCAGCAGCGCAAGGCATACTGCCAACAACCTGTGCCTGCCAAGCCCCGAATTCGAACCTGAGTTCATCCAGCCGCCAGCATATACCACCAATCAGCCGATTAGACGCAAATACACCGGAAAGGGTGTCGCACGAGACCAAACCTCGGCGACATTCCTGCCGAATTAGCCAGTTCCGAGCGTTTCATATACGTCGTGAATCTCATACCTGCAAGACGTCGCCGTCGCGCGCCACCATCTGGTAGAGCACAGGGCTCACGATAATTCCCAGGAATAGTCGTGAGATGAGTCCCGCCACAATGACGATCGCAAACGGTTTCTGCGAGTCCGAGCCAACACCGGTGGAGAGCGCCGCAGGCAGAAGGCCCAGGCAAGCGACCAGCGCCGTCATCATGATTGGCCGGAGCCGGATTAGCGATCCCTCGAGCGTCGCTTTGCGGATCCCAAATCCTTCGAGACGCAACTTATTGATATAGGAAACGTTGATGATTGCAGTCTCCGCCGATACGCCCATCAGCACGAGCAGCCCTAGAACGGAAGAGACGCTGAAAGTAGTGTGCGTGAGCTTGAGCGCCAGCAAAGCCCCGACCGGTTCAGTCATCACCACGCCGATGACCACTGTAAGCGGGAACTTAAAATTTCCGTAGAGCGCGAACAAGATCGTAAAGATCAAGAGAATAGCAAGAGGGCCGATAACTAGGAACTGTTGTCGTGCGGCGACGTATTCGCTGTATTCACCGCCCCAGTCCAGGCGGTAGCCCTGCGACAGTTTGACCGACGACTGCACAGCCTTCTGCGCCTCATCCACTGCGCGGGCCAGGTCACGTCCCTCGATACTGAATTGAACTCCGATGTAGCGCGAATTATTCTCGCGATAAATGAACGACGCACCATTGCCCTGAGTGATGGTGGCCAGCTCGGAAATTGGCACCTGCTGTCCCGAAGGAGTCGGCACCAGCAAATTGCCGATGGCGTGCGTGCTCGAGCGATATTCCGGTTTCATGCGCACCACCAAATCAAACAACTGCTCGCCCTGAATCACTTGCGTGGCCGCCTGGCCGCCCACCGCGGCCTGAATCACGCCCTCGACATCGGATACGTTGATTCCATAGCGCGCGATTTTTTCGCGGTCCACGTCGATCTTCACGCTGGGTTGTCCCAGCTCCCGAACGACAGTCAGTTCGGTGAAGCCGGGCACCTGCTGCAGCACGCGCTTGATTTCCACGGCCTTGTCTTCGAGTACCTGCAGATCCGGGCCAAAAATTTTCACGGCGAGCGCGCTTTTCAAGCCCGTGAGCGCCTCGTCCACAGCGTCTTCGGCTGGCTGAGTAAAATTGAAAATTACACCGGGATACGATTCGACTTTCTTCTGAATGTCTTTAGTTAGATCCGCTTTGTTATGAATCGATCCACGCTTCCAAGTCGCGTCCTTGTAGGGTTTCAGCCCGACGTAAAATTCGCAGTTGAAAAATCCGGTGGGGTCGGTCCCGTCGTCCGGACGAGCAAGTTCTGATCCGACCTCGGTAACCATAGGGTACGCCATCAGGATTTTCCGAATCTGCGGGGCAAATTTGGCAGCCTCTTCGAAGGAGATCGTGTAGGGCATCGTGGCACGCACCCACATCGCTCCTTCGTCGAGATGGGGCATGAACTCACCGCCGATGAACGGAATCAGAAGAAGCGAAGCGCCGAAAATAATGGTGGCCAATATCATCGTGAGATTCGGGCGGTCCAGGCACCAACGGAGTTCCGACGCGTATTCGTCTTTCAGCCATTCGTACACGCGGTTTACCTTTTCCTTCACACCGTGGGTGAACCAGTAGGAGGCAAGCACAGGAACGAGTGTGAGGGTGAAGATCAGCGAACCGAGCAGCGCCCAAGACATCGTTTCCGCCATCGGGTGGAACAGCTTGCCAGAGGGGCCGGTGAGCGCGTAGATGGGAAGGTATCCGGCGAGGATGACGGCGATCGAATAAAAAATGGGCCGGTCCACGTCATGCGCCGCCGCGATAATCACTTCGTGAAGCTTGTATTCCTGGCCGTCACGCGCGGCCAACTCGCGATAAATGTTTTCCATCATGACCACTGTGCCGTCGATGATGATCCCGAAATCGATCGCGCCGATGGAAAGCAAGTTCGCCGGGATGCCGCGCCCGTGCAGGAAAATGAAAGAGAACAGCAAGCTCAGCGGAATGGTCAGAGCGACGATGATCGCCGCGCGTACGCTGACTAGGAAGAAAATCAAAACGATGAAGACCAAAGCCATTCCGAGCAGCAGGTTATGCTCCACGGTATCGATGGTCACCTGCACCAGGTCGCTCCGGTCGTAGTAGGGCCGGACCTTCACATCCTGCGGCAGGAGATCGCGGTTGATCTCCGTGGTCTTTGCTTCGACTCGTTTTAGGACGTTCTGCGTCTGCTCGCCGGTGAGCATCAGGATAACGCCTTCGACTCTGTCGTCATCGTTCTGGAAACCGAACTCTCCGAGGCGAGGAGCGTTGCCGATGGTGACGTCACCAATGTCGCGAATGCGTACGGGCACGCCGTTGTTATTTCCTACGACGATGTTGCCAATGTCTTCGGTTTTGGTGACCAATCCGAGACCGCGGACGTAAAAGAATTGCGAACCCTGCGAGTAAAAACCGCCACCCGCATTAGCATTATTGGCGGCCAAGGCAGTCAGGATTTGCGGCAGGGCAACGTGGTAGCTATAAATCTTGGCGGGATCCAGTAGTACCTGATATTGCATCACCGTGCCGCCGAAACCTGAATCGTCGGCCACGCCCGGCACGGACTTGTAGGCGCGTTCAATCACCCAATCCTCGTAGGTCTTCAGTTCTTGCGGAGTGCGGTCCGGACTTTCAATTACGTAGCGATAGACGAGGTTGGACGGGCTCGATAGGGGCGCCAGACTGCCGGTGACGCCCTGAGGTAGGGTGGCATTTGAGAGTCGTTCAAATACGACCTGCCGGGCGAAATAGTTGTCCGCGCTTTCCTGGAACGTCATGATGACGTCAGACAAGCCATAGAGCGAAATCGACCGCATGAATACCATCTGCGGCACGCCGTTCATTTGCAGTTCGATCGGAAGCGTAACCAGCCGCTCGATTTCCTCCGCTGCATGACCGGGCCACTGCGTGATGACCTCAACGAGCGGAGGAGAAAGGTCCGGGTACGCGTCCACAGGCATTCGCTGAAACGACACCGCGCCGGCAATGACCACGAACGCTGCTGCCATGAGTACTAAAAGGCGCTGTCCTAGAGCGAATTGAACAATCCGATGAATCATCTAGTTGTGCGTGTCCTCAGCGCTGAAGCGAATTTTGGAATTGCAGGAAAAGGCTGCCATCGCCGACCACGCGGTCATTTGCTTGCAGCCCGGTGAGTATTTGTGTTTTGCCATTCTCACTTTCGCCTAGCGTGACGCCGCGTCTTGCGAATTGCGTATTTCCAGTTTGCAGATAGACGTAAGGCATATTTTGTTCGTCGCGCAGCACGGCGGAGTTGGGAACGGAGAGTGCGTTGGGGATCACACCGGCTTGGACCTCCGCAGTGACGTACATTTCCTTCTTTAAACGCTCACCGGGATTCGGGGCATCAATGCGCGCCTGGAGTGTTCGTGTGGTGGGGTCGAGCGCGGGAGAGATGTATTTGATCTTGCCGCGCACTAGACCCGGATACGATTCATTGTCAATCGTCACCGGGTCCCCGGCATGCACATAGGCCACGTCTTTCTGGTAAATGTTGACCAGAATCCATACAGAGCTCATGTCCGACAGTGTGAAACACTGCGTGGCGCCGGGGGCTAGCAGTTGACCCGGAGAACACTGTCGCTCGACCACTTCTCCCGCCACTGGTGAGTACAGCGGGACTTCCGGCGTGGCAGGCTTGTTAACGATCGATTCCGGGTCGGTTATACCAAGGATCCGAATGCCGGCTTCGCTGGACTCGAGGTCCGCTTGTGCCTGTGCGCGTGCGGATTCAGCTTGCTCGAGGTCCGATTCAGCAATGGCGTGGTGCGCGTAGAGGTCCTGGGCACGTTTGTAAAATCTGTCCGCAAGCTGAAAGGCGTCGCGCGCCTTGATAAAAGCTGAGCGCTGGATAGAGAAATCGGGGCTCGCGACGTAAAGTAACGGCTGACCGGCGCGTACGTGCTCGCCCGGAGCGACCATCACACGGCTGACCGGACCACCCACCTGTGATATCACCGGCGTAGTCTTGAAGTCGTTGTACTGCACTGAGCCGGACAGGCGGAGCGTCCGCGCCAGTTTTCCTTGCTCAACTGTGACGATCTGGATGTGAGACATCTGGTCGGCGGGCAGCGAGAAAATTTCGGCCTTGGCCTCTGGACTTTCTGCTGTCGAGAACGAAGTCATTTTGCTGGCTTTTTCGGATCCTTCTCCACAGCCTGCCAGCGCGAGGGCCACGGTCAGCACCGCGAAATTCACCCGCCAAGATCGCGTTCCAAGCCTCGGCAAATCACACTGAGTTTTGCCCCACCTGGTGGTAGGAAATCGAACCCCGGCATCCATGCGCGTTTTCAAGGCAAGTTCCTTATGCCCACTGCCTCGCGAAGTTGCTCGACGGCCAGTTGATACGCCGCGAGCGATTGACGGTAGGCCAATTGAACGGCACGGTAGCTGCGCTCGGCATCCAGAAAATCGATGAGGCTTGCAGCGCCGCGCTTGTACGCATACTCGCTGATGTCTCGCGACTGCTGCGCTTGATCGAGATAGCCGCCACGGTACAGCTGAATAATTTGGTCATTCGTTTGGAGGCCTTCGTACGCGTTCACCACGTCCGTCAAAACTTGTTCTTGTGCGCCCTTCTGGGTTTCCTGCGATTGCGTGATCGCATACCGCGTCCGGGCAATTTCGCCTTGATTGCGATCGAAGATCGGGAGGGGCATGCTCATAAAGAGAGAAACAGCATTCGTGCCTCCCGTGTGGCTGTAATCCGCGGTTCCGGTGATGTCGCGCTTCCCAATGGCCTTCTGCAATTCGTATTGGCTCTGCGCCGCCGTCACACCTTGTACCGCCGCGCGCAAATCGGGCCGCTGCTGAATGGCCAGCGCTTCGAGGTCGTCGCGTTTAGCGCGGACCGGTTCGTAGTCGAGGTCACCGGCCACGTCGTAATCCGCCGACACGGATTCGAAGCCAAGTGACTGCCGCAGCGTGATGAGCGCTTGCACTCGTGCGAGTTGCGCTTGCGAAAGATCCGTCTGAAATTGCAGCAGCTGCAGTTTGATCTTGAGCAAGTCTGCCTCGCTCATATCCCCGTCTTTGTAACGGATCTCACTAATGTCCACCGTGTTCTGAAAACTCTTCAGGTCTTGCTCGGCCAGAGCGACGGTAGATTCCGCGAGTTGCACATTGACGAAATCGGAGGCGACTTGAAACGTCAAGGAGCGCTCATTGTCGGCTACTTGCGACGTAGTTACCGCCGTCGTGTCCTTGGCTGCTTGCAGGCGGTGCTGGCGCTTCCTGCCGCGCTCGAAGAGATAGCTGAGGCCGATGTCAAACTGCGCGTTTTGGTCGAAGTAAGTGGTATTGGCCGCAGTCGGCTGAAAGAGTGGCAAAAACTGGGCGTCGGCGCCAAGCACCGGGTCGGGCCGCAAATTTGCCGTTATCTCCTCAGCCTGGCTTTCTTGAATCGTCACGCGAGCAGCAAGGAGTGTGTGATTGTGCTGCAGCGCGAGTTTGATCGCTTCGTCAAGGCTCACGCGCACCGGGCCGGAGCTCTGCGCGGCGGCGATTCCTGTCCACAACAGCGGCACCGTTAAAACCGCGAAATAATAGATTCGTAAACGCATGACACCACCGTTCAAATTAAAATCTGGAAAAGAGTAAATCAACGCGCCAAATGTGGCGCAGGGCAAGCAAACTAACTGACGATTAAGCGGAAGGTGGCGCGCGCGCGGGAATACAGTGGGGATCTGGCGCGAGCTCGAGGGAAGGATGCGAAACATCGGGATTCGAACTGATCGGCATCAGTACGGGCAGACGATTACCGGCGAGGGGCTTCTCGATCGGTTGATGGTTGAAATGGCAGATCGGGCAGGTCGTCTCGGAGTTTGAATCGTGATGGTGCCAAACATTGCCCAACGTGGTCGTGATGACGAGAAGTGCCGCGAGTGCCAAAGGCACTATCAGATAGCGAGTATATTTGCTCGAGAACTTCACGTTTTTGGCGCCGATTGCCGATCCACCCAAAGCCATTGTATCGGAGATGCCCAACAGAACTGAAACGTTGTGTTTACGTCGATACTCGAAGCGCCATCAAGCGGTGTGTTCCAGGGTTTCTTCGATAATCGCAACGCATTTTTCCACGCGCTTGCGCAGCGGCCCTTCGATCATATCTTGTCGCTTCTTCAGCGAATGAAGCTCGTCGGCGATATTGAGCGCCGCAAGCACGGCGACGCGCACCGAGTCGATCGTACGAGTGGCTTCCGCGACCGAGCGCATCTTTTCATCTACGAATGCCGCGAGTTCCTTAAGATACTCCTCGTTTTCGTCGGCTTGAACATTGTAGCTTTGGTTGTAGATGTCGATCTTCACGGGAGCCTCTCTTGGGCTGAGCATGTGTATTCTGCGGCGTCGCCTCTTGAGTGACAAGCAGAAACGTGCGTTTACCCGCCGCTGACTTCTTGCGCCGTGCGAGGCAAGTTGCCCTTGACTTTAAATTGCGCGCAGGGTGGCGCCGAGTGATTTTTCAAGTGCGCCGATGATGCGTGTGGAAAAATCGGTGAGCTGCGCATCCGTGAACGTCGCGTGCGCACTTTGGAACAAGACTCTAACGAGAAGAGAATACTTTCCGGCGGGAATATTTTTGCCGCGAAATAAATCCATCGCTTCGATCTTCGCAACCTCGGAAATGTTCAGCCCTCGAATCGTTTCTTGCACCTGCGCGAATTTGATTCCGTCGGGCAGAAGCAGCGAAAAGTCACGTTCAACTGCAGGGAATCGCGGCAGCGGCTCATAGTGCCGCGTTGAACGAGTGCGATCGATCGCTTCAAGTAACGGTTCAAGCGCAAGTTCGCCAACGAATGTATCGGTTCGCAGCTTGAATGCTTCGGCGGGCTTCCGGCCAATCTTTCCTGCTGAACCGAGAGCGTCGCCCGAACCGGCGAGCGAAATCCGTCCGGCAACCGTTGGTGATAACCAGTTTGGAGCGCCCGAACCCCACGCGATGCCGCCACCGAGTTCGCCAATTCGGTCGAGATCGCCCTTCAAGTCGGCAAATTCGAATTCCCGCGCTTCTTCGTAAATGCTTTTCTCTCTGGCGTCTCCCGTCGCGCCCAGAGTGAGAGTCCGTGTCTCAATCGGCTGTCCATTCTTAATTGCATACATCCTACCGATTTCGAAGAGGCGCAGATTGCGCTGGCCGCGATTCAGATTCCATTCGAGCGTCGCGAGCATGCTGACCGCGCCGGAACCACGCATGGTCGAAGCTTCTTCGGAAAGCGGATTGCCAATGGTCGCTGGCGTCACTCCCTCTGGTCGGAACAATTCATCCAGCTGTTTATTCACAAGCGGGACGGCCACGATTTCCTCGTAGCCCAGGCCAATCAGGCGCTGGCGAAGAAGATCCTCGGCGCCTGCATGTGGCAATCGCACAGCTGGCTGTTTCGATGACGGCATTCGAGGCAGAAACTTGTCGTAACCGTAAATTCGCGCGACTTCTTCGACAAGGTCAATCTCGCGCGTCACATCGCACCGCCACGAAACCGTGTGGCACTCCCACGCGGCCGTGAGCGATCCTTCGCCGCCCCGATTTTCGTCCGCGCGGACAGGTTGAAATCCCAGCGCGCCGAGAATTCCCTCAATCTCGGTATCCGGCGCGTCCGCGCCCATAACGCGCAAAAATTCCGTTCGCGTCAGTTCCAACTTTTTCTGCTGCTCAGGTTTTGGATAGACGTCCACCGCACCCGCCAAGATCTCGCCGCCGCCAAGTTGCTGAATCAATTCCGCCGTCCGTCGCGAAGCCAGCTCAGCTATCTCGACGTCCGCGCCGCGCTCGAAGCGCATGGAAGCTTCGGTGCGCATCCCCAAAGTTTTTGAAGTGCGGCGAACGGAAATCGGATCGAACCAGGCAGCCTCGAGAAGAATATTGCGGGTTGAGAATCCAATTTCGCTTTCCGCGCCGCCCATCACGCCGCCGATTGCCACGGCGTGCGACGCATCGGCAATGACGCACATATCTTTCGTGAGCGTGCGCTCGATGCCGTCGAGTGTTCTCATCTTTTCGCCCGGCCGCGCGCGGCGAACGACAATCCGGCCCTCCGCGAGCTTGTCGAGATCGAACGCGTGTAGCGGTTGGCCCAGTTCGAGCATGGCGTAGTTCGTTGCGTCCACCACATTGTTGATCGAGGCGTGGCCCAGCGCTTCAAGGCGCAGGCGAAGCCAATCCGGCGATGGCTGCACTCTTACGCCACGCAAGACTCGCGCCGTATAGCGTGCGCACAAATCCGGAGCTTTGATTTCGACACGCGCAATTTTCGAGACGGCTTCGGACGATTCAGTCAATTTCGGTCTCACCGGCTTCAGCGACACGCGATAGAGCGCTGCGATTTCGCGCGCGATTCCATAATGCCCGAGGCAATCCGCGCGGTTCGAAGTAAGCTCAGCGTCGAGGACCGGCCCCGCCGCGCTCTCCTCAATCGCATCCACAGCCGTGCCCGACAAAGAAAGCCGGGAGCGCAACTCGTTCGGCGTCGCTGCCACATCCACAAATTCTTTCAGCCAGTTGTAGAGAACTTTCATATCAGCAATAAATCCGTGTCATTTGGTCGCCACGCCCGCGATGTGCGGACCGATTATCGGTAGCGGCACGAGAAAATGTTCGATGCAGACATCGGAAAAGCCGGCAGCTTCGATTGCTTTCCACGTTTCGCGATCCGGATGGCAGCCATCGGCAAAGAATGCCGAGACAGGCGCAATACGTTGTTGCCAAAGACGCGTTCCAGAATCTTCGGCGGCGGCGACATGTTCGAGAAAAACGAATGTTCCTCCGGGCTTCAAGACGCGCCGAATTTCTGCGAGCGAACCGGCGATGTTTTGAACCGAGCAAAGCACCAACGTGCTTACGACCGTATCCACGCTGCAATCAGCGAAATTGAGATGGTCCGCATATCCTTCTCGCAGTTCCGCGTCGAGCCCCGCTTCACGCGCCGCGCGCTTTAGATACGAATGCATGTGCGGATTCGGCTCGATGCCGATCCAGCGAACTCCCTGCACGTAGTACGGCAAATTCGCGCCGACGCCCGGGCCGATCTCGACAATCGTACCCGTCAAGCCGCCAAGAAGTTCACGCTTGCGACGCGCGATTGTCCGCTCGTGGCGCATTGTGCAGTTCGCCAGCAGCCACGCAAATATGCGTTTGCGGAAGCGGCCGCGCGCACCGTTATATTCAGCTATCACGTCGCCGTCCGAAGCGCGCGCCACCGCGGATGTTTCGATCGTCATGGAAATTGCCGCAGGAAGCGAACGTCATTTTGGAAAAACGCCTGCAAATCCGTGATTCCATAGCGAAGCATCGCCAGGCGATCCACGCCCATTCCGAACGCGAATCCGGATAGACGCTTCGGGTCGTATCCCACGAAGCCGTACACAGCGGGATTCACCATTCCGGAGCCGAAGAGTTCAATCCATCCGGAAAATTTGCACGTGCGGCAGCCGCTGCCACCGCACACGTGGCAGGACACGTCCACTTCCGCGGAAGGTTCCGTGAACGGGAAATAGCTCGGACGCAGGCGCGTCTTCACTTTTGGCCCAAGCAGCGCGTGGACGAAATAATCCACCACGCCGCGAAAATCGCAAAAGGTGATGTCGTAATCGACCGCCAGGCCTTCGAGCTGATGAAAAATAAATCCGTGCGTGGCGTCGGGATTGTCCCGCCGATAGACTTTGCCGGGCACGATGATGCGCGCCGGCGGCGGTTGCTTCTCCATCGTGCGAATCTGCATCGGCGACGTGTGCGTGCGCAGCAAATGGCCGCCGGAGCCTTCGATATAAAACGTGTCCATATTATCGCGCGCCGGATGATGCTCCGGGATGTTGAGCGCCTCGAAATTGTAATAAGGCGTTTCCACCTCCGGCCCCTCGACTACGCTGAAACCGATGGCGAGAAAAATCCGCTCGAGCTCTTCGTAGGTTTGGCGAATGAGATGTGAAGTGCCAACCGGCCGTTCGATGCCAGGAAGCGAAAGATCAATCTGAGGGCCGGCGTCGCTATCCGCGACCGAATTTTTAGCGGATTCGACCGATGCTTCAAGTGCCGCGCGAAGCTGATTGAGGCCTGCGCCGATGAATTTCTTCAGTGCAGGCGGAGCCGGCTTTAGCCAGTTCTCTGAGATTCGAGAAGAGATGCCGTCCCGCCGCCCGAGCCACTTGACGCGAAACGCTTCGAGCGACTCGGGCCCTCGAATCTGCCGTGCTTCTGCGTCTGCCGCAACTCGCAGCTCGTTGAAAAGCGCGTCCACGTCGGCCTGCGAAGACACACGGAGCTGCTCGACGCGCAACGTGGTCTTTTGGAGAGCGTCCGTGGCCATTTCCGCCAGCCTCGGTAATTTTATTTCCGGCTAATCTAGTAACGGCGCTGCAATTCCCGTCGTCCTGTTCGAGCCGCGAAGCTAAGCCTTGGCCGTCGCCGTTTTCAGATGTGACTTCGCCGTCTCGATGAGCGCTTTGAAACCAGTCGCGTCGTTGACCGCCATGTCCGCCATAATCTTGCGGTCGAGATCGATCCCGCCGACCTTCAAGCCATGAATCAACTGGCTATAAGAAATCCCGTTGTTCCGCGCGGCTGCGCCGATGCGCTGAATCCATAGCGTGCGGAAATCGCGCTTTTTCGTCCGGCGGTCGCGGAAGGAATAGCGTAGCGAGCGATTCACCGCTTCTTTTGCCGACCGGTAGAGTTTGCTCTTGGTAAGAAAAAAGCCCTTGGCGTGCTTTAAAAGCTTCTTGCGCTTGGCGCGCCGCTTTGTACCGCGTTTTACACGAGGCATGTTTTGATTCTCCTGTTTCTAATGAGTTCTTTTAGATCCAGACGTGGAGAATCGCAACGAACCGACGCGGACCGGGCGCTTGCGCGCACAATACGCGAATCGGCTGGCGCATCTCCACGGCGTGTTTCGGTTGCCGCTCGCCGCGATTCAATCAACGAATCATCGGCGCAGCGTTACGTCCCAACTCAAATCCGGGACATCCGGCCGGCAGGCCCGTCGTGGCGGGATTTCGCGCTGCCTGGCGCAGAACAACTTCTTCCATCGCACAACGGATTCCCTGAGGATTCCGCTATGCCAGAAAATTACGCGTACGGAATCATCCGCTT